>Ga0224508_10000033_pt1 | contig 169233 bp, 168 predicted proteins | sample SF_Jan12_sed_USG_4_FD_170157 | JGI IMG/M metagenome (GOLD analysis project Ga0224508, IMG submission 170157) | Sediment microbial communities from San Francisco Bay, California, United States - SF_Jan12_sed_USGS_21 | ecosystem: Environmental > Aquatic > Marine > Sediment | place: USA... | reverse complement strand
GATGAGGACGATGGGCAATGCAAGCACGCCTGCGTAGCTTTCCAGCCAAAGAGGGAGGCCTGCGAGAAACGCGATGAACCCTACGTAGAAAGGGTGGCGTACGTGCGCGTAGAACCCGGTGTCGACCAGCACGTGGCCACGGTCGGATTGCTCTCTGACGATGGGCAACGCGAACGCGTTCTGAATCAGTGTCGCGATGAGGAGGCCATACCCAGCAAGCGCCAAGACCGCACCGAAAACGGACATGCCCAGGGAAGGTGTTGGCAACAAGTGCAGGTGGAAGACATCGAGGGGGATGAAGGCAAGCCAGACAGCGAACGAGAGGATGATGAGAAACGTGATAACTCGGTCGGCCACAGGCTGAGTCTTCGCGACCGGTGGTTGGAGTCGAGCCTCGAGACTGGCAGGGGCGACGCGCGCAAGCGTGACGACCGAGACCGACATGACGACGCTGTAGGCCACCAGGAACTGGATCGCGCGCGGCCAGTGCCAGGTGCCAGCCGGAATCAACAACAGGGCCGCGAACAACGCGACTTGAAACAACCCTCCTATTAGACCCCTGACCATCAACATCGAATCCTCCGCGGTCTCAGAGCCAGCTCACCTCTTCCGCGGCGAGGCCGTCCTCTGGGAGCAGCTTATACTTGAACCGATAGAGCTCGTCGCCGTTCTTCCGGCGCGAGGCGTCTCTGCAGGGCCATCAGCCGTCTCGCCGCGCTAGTCTTCGGGCTGGCTGACTGAACAGCGCTCTCGTGCGTCTACTCGTCTCGCCTCGTCGCGTAGACACCCGGAGCGTGATACAGCTCCCTCCCAAATACCGTCGTATGCTCGCCCACGGCATTGGAGAAGTAGGACGTCGTCCCGTCGCAATCCAAGTCGCCAACGGCCTGGATGACCAGGAGGTCCTTCGGTCCCAAACCAATGCTGGGTCCCGTGACCACAGAATACGAGTAGTTGCATGGCTGCTTGGGTGCGAAACCAATCGTGCTCCACCTATCAATATCTTGTTGTGTCCAAGTGTACGGCTTACCGCACGGTACCTTGGCCGGTGTTGGGGGAAAGGTGAGTAGGGTCTTGTCGTTCTTGTACCGATCCTTGAGCCCGCCAAAGATGAGCGTGAAATTCTCGCCGACTTCCTTGCGTTTGCTTCTGTCCGCTTTGGGCGGGTCCGTCGGCACGTTCTGGTGACGGGCTGGGGGTAGATTCGCCTTCGTCACCGGCGTGCGCGAGCGGGATTCAAAACCCTCGATGCAGCCTCCTTCCATGAAGGACTCGCCGATGGCATCCATGACCTCCTTTCCTTCCGAGATCAGCGCTTGGAACTGCTGAACACAAGCCGTAGGGCAGCAATCCTCGCCGCCCCGGTTGTCTGGGCAACGTTTGATCATCGGAACGCATGCCGGAAAGTGTTCGATAGTGTTCGCTCTCGCGCATGCGAGGACTCGATCGAGGCACCCGGCGTAATGGGTCACCGGCGTGTCTCGTTTAGATTTGTCATATACAAGTGCAACCGGAGAAGAGGGGTCCTGGTAGATAATCGGTTTACCGTCTGCAGTCTTCGGGAAAGCCTTGAGCGCCTCTTCCATTTCCGTTAAATCTAAATCACGTGGTGGCGCGGGCGGCTGAACCCCTTTGCTCTTGCGCTCAGCGTCACGAGCGTAACGATCGTCGCGCGCTTGCTTCCATTGCTCAAGCGCTTCCGTTGACCTCCAATCAATCTCAGGCGCACCTGGCTCAGGCGCTTTACTCGGGTGTTCAGGCGGCGAGGGCGCAGGTTGCGGAGCGTGGCCTGGCGGGGCTTCCGGCGGAGTAGGGCGGGGAGCCGAGTCCTCGGCACTCGTTTGGCACCCCGCCGCGACGGCAATGGCCGCAATCATCGGTAGCAGCGCGCGACCGATAGCGATGATCTTCAGAGAGTGGCGCACGAAGGTGACCTTAGCAAAGAACCACTCACTTCGGTCACCGCGTTTAGGTCGGTTTCTCACGCGATGCCGGTTCCGAGTATCCCTTGCCCCGATTCAAATGCGCGAGTCGCCCGCAGCGCCTCGAGCACCGCGTCGTTCGAGTTTGTTGCGGTGAGCGTCCCATCCGGATTCGCGAATCGGGCGGCTGCATTCTGCACATTGCTCGCGCTCCCATCATCATTGCCACCACAACCGACGAGCGCTCCCACACACACTACCATCGAAGCACATAGGATCTTCATAGCGAACCTCCTCCCGACTGTGTGGCGCAGGGTATTTCAGTAGAGGGCGGTTGGTAAAGCGCTGGGCTCGGTGTCGGCATCTCAATACGCGGCGAGCTCGGATATCTGTCGGTTCAGGTGGCGGCGCCTTTTTGCACGTACGCGCGCCTTCTTGCCGCTACGCACCATTCCGACCGTGCTGAGCCCCATGAGCACGGAGCCGCCGTAGGGGGCAGGGCGGCTGAAACACCAAGATTCACCGCCGCACCGTTCGATCGGGCCACGCGCGCCTTCGACGCCGATAGCCAACAGCCAGGCACCAGCGACGAGCCCCAAGACCGAGAACGCGATTCCGAAAGAAGAACCCACTACGCGCACGTCGCTCCGCTCTCGGCGAAGCGAGTCGAGCTCCAGGCGGACTTGGGTAAGGCTCCTGAGCGCTGCGGGGTGAGACAGCCGTGCCGGGATGCACGGTTCCCTAGTGGTCGGGTCCAGCAGGTTCTTGCACAGGTCCACGATGCTCGTGCGCGGATCGGGCATGAGTTGGATGCTGTCGGACTCGGCGGCCGCGTTATCGGGCTCATCCGCCGCACACACCGATGGAAGCACGAGCATCAGCCCGGCGATCAAGGCGGTTTCGAACGGAGAGCGAGTCACGGACGCTTCGACCTCCTTTCGCGATTGTCAGGAAGCACTGGAGGATATGCAAGCCTCGTCAGATCAACGGGTGGCAGCCGACGGCCAACGGTTGGTAGCCGGGAGTGAGTCGTGAAAGGTCAACCCGGGTTACCCGGGCCGGGTCGTCGCAAGAGCCTCGGTGGCGCCAGCGGCCTCTAGCTCCTTCCTCAACGACCCGGTTGCGGTTGTGTGTGCATTCTTTGGCGGGCAAAAGCGCCTTTGTGCGTACTATCCCCGGAGATGCAGCAGCGATGGGAGTGGTTGGTCGGCGCGGATGATCCTCAAAGGATCGAAGTGGAGCTCAGCCTGCTGTCAGCGCGTGAGGTCGTGCGCGTCGATGCGGAGACCATCATCGACAAAGTGGTGTGGAGCTTTCGGAGCGAGTATCCGCTGGACCTCAACAACGGGTCGTGCGCGATCGTGCGCGTGTGGCTTGGACGCTTCCTGCTTCCCAAATGTGAGCTGGAAGTCGACGGCGGCGGACATGACCGACGTGGTCGCGATGGGGTTGGCGTTGCCGGAAGTACAGGAGCTCCTCGAGCGAACCGAGGGCATCTACGAGTCAAACCGGCTCGCGAATCCGAACGCCGTGGCTCCCCCGTTCTCCTCGTCGGACGCGCATCGAATCGGTGCGTGGCATTCGTGGGTTCAGCTCTCATGGATGCAGGAAGCGGTCCACGCTCCATCGAGCGTGGCGTTCAAGATCGCGCGGGTCATGCCCGGCGCGCGCATCAGGATCAAGACGACCGGAGGAACCATGCCAATCGACGTCACCCGCCAGGTGCGCGCACGTCCCGACGGAACGGCCGCAGTGAGGGCGATCGTCCGAGGCGATCCGCCAGGGCTCTTCGGCCTGCTCGCACCTTTGATGCGTCTGCTCGTGCAGTCGAGTGTTCGACGGGACTACCTGCGGCTCAAGTCGATCCTGGAGGCGGACGGCTGAGCCGTCGCGCACGTCCAGCTGGGTCCAAGACAGAGATCCGACCGACGTTGACCAGAAAGTCGAAATGTCACGCAACCCGCGATGACTTCGACCGATAAAGTCGCCTCATCTCGCGTCGCGAGTTCCCCAACTCACCCATCGGTTCACAAATGCCCAACCTCACCCAATCAGCCACCGACCTCATCGACGCCTTCAACGCCTGGGCCTTGAACGACCTCGACGTCACCCCCGCCGCCGTCACCCACTGCTCTCGAACATCCCTCCCCGAAAACCCCCGCGACGCGATGCGCCTCATTAGCGACGTCCACAAGTCCTTCTTCGACCGCGCAGCCGGCCCCAACTTCGAAAACCTCGACTTCACCTTCCGAGCGCGCAAGGTCACCGACTTCGACCCCACCAACGACATGTACCCCGCCGCATCCGACACCCGAGCCGGCGCGAAAGCCCAGGCCACCGCAAAGGCCTACTTCCAAGGCCGCCCCATCGAAGTCCTCCACCGAGCGGCACCGACGCCGCCTCCGCTCTCAACATCGCCTTCCAAATCGCCCTCGACCCCCAAGCCGCCCTCATCTTCAGCTTCATCACCGCCCTCACCGACTAACCCAGCGCGTCGCAGGCTGAGATCCGCCACCACCGAGCTCTATCGGCCACGGCACCAGGCGCAGGCACCGCTTGCTTGCCGGTCACTCAGCTCCTGAATTGCGCAGAACCTCCTGCAAGTTAACTTTGCAAGACTGAAAAAGGACCTTTGTTTCGCCTATGCTCTCCAAGCGCCGAAAAACAAAGAAAGGTGACCCCGATGTAACGTCGCATGGCGCCGCGCTTACCTATAGGAGGTGTTCTCAACTCACGGAGGTAGAGATGCGCCGAACCGCGCTTAGTCTACTAGTCGCTCTACTCGCATGGGGGTGCTCGAGCGCGCCCGCTGAGGACACGACGCCGAACAACGATGGCGCCGACGGCGACATCAACCCGCCGGTTGCAGCGTCACGCATCGCCGAGTTCCGTCTTGCGGATCAAAGCGGTAGCCGCTGGTATCTCGACGGTACTGCCGACACCGCAGCGACAAACCTGAGCTCTGTTCCGGGCCACAACGCGTTTTGGTTCGCGTGGAGCGTCTTTCACCCGGGCACCGACATTTGGGAAGGCGAGCCGATCTCCAACGCTACGATCGAGCCCGACCCATCGGGCGACTGCACGGTGCCGTGCAATCGCATCTTTCAAGGCTGTGGCGGCGGTCGCGACTGCATTCCGCCGCTCGACAGCCCCACGATGGTCGCAGCGGACTCGCCCAACGCACAGTACCTCGCCGACACCGACTTCGTTCTCGGCGTGCTGACTTCGGAAGGGCCGCGCGCGTACCCGCACAACATTCTGTGGTGGCACGAGATCGCCAACGAAGAAGTCGGCGGTGACGCCTATGCCGTCACGCTCTGCCCGTTGACAGGCTCGGGCCTGGCGTTCGATCGACGTGGCTTCGTCCAGGGCCAAACCGTCCGACTCGGCGTGTCGGGGCTGCTCTACAACTCCAATCTCGTGATGTGGGACGGCGAAACCGAATCGCTCTGGAGCCAGATGCGGCTTGAATCGGTGCAGGGCAGCGAGATCGGCTCGCCGTCGCCGCTTCGCGGAGTGCTCGAAATGACGTGGGGTGCGTGGAAAGCGCTGCACGCGGACACACTGGTGATTTCCGAGGAGACCGGCTTTCCCCGTGACTACCAGCGCTATCCATATGTTCGCGGCGGTGCCGACTACCGCGTGAACGATGCCGATACGTTTGCGCCGACCGAGCCGACCCCCGATGCCCAGTTCGAGAACAAAGATATGGTCTTTGGCGTCATCTGGAACGGCGAAGTCAAAGGGTACCCCTGGGAAACGCTCGAGGCGCAGTCGGGCGCACGACAGGGCGTGATCGCCGATTCGGTGGGCGGACGCTCCCTTTCGATCGTGTTCGATCTCGACAGCGGGTTCGTTCATGCGTTCGAGAGCCAGGTCGACGGCACCGACATCACGCTTAGCATCGAAGCGCCGTGAGCAGAGCAGTATTTGCCGCGGCCTGCGCAGCGTGTCTCGCTCTGCTGGATCCGGCGACGGCGCGCGCGGGCGCGTGGACGGTTCCCGAAGGAAAGAGTTGGACCAAGGTCGAATGGGTCTTTATCGACTCGGACCGCGTGTTCGCCGACGCAGACCGCGCGGCGCAAATGCAAACCTGCGTTGGCGGTATCGGCGACCGGGTGCCGTACGACTGCGTGAGCGGCGGTCGCTTTTTCGCGCACCAGCTCGTGATCGAGACGTGGCTCGGCATTCACGAGCGCTTCAGCATGGGCATCCGACTGCCGTTCTTCTTGAACTCGGAGGTCTCGACGGCCACTGGCGCGGTCGACAACCGGCGCGGTATCGGAGACATTCGCTTTGAAGCGCAGGGGCTGATCCTCGACGCGGCGGTGCTCTTGGCGGCAAAGATGCAAGTGAAAGCGCCGACCGGCTTCTTCACAGTCGATTCGCTTGGCGTACCACTCGGGGAGGATCAATGGGACATCGCCTTCGTCGGCATCGTGTCTTATCCGTTTTGGAAGGGATGGGCGTGGCTTGGTGCCGAAGCCGGCTATCGTGTGCGCACGCGCAACAAGACGATCGACCCGCCGCTCAATCTCGGCGATGAGATCTTGGCGGCGTTCGAGATCGGCGTGCGGCCTGAGCCGGCACCGTGGCTCTATTTGGCGGCACGCTGGGATCTCCTGTACGGATTCACCAATCGTTCGGATGTGAGCCTGTTCGATGTCGCCGCGCGGCGTGTCATGTATGTCGAGCCCAAGATCACGCTGAACCCGTTCTTTCACAAAAGTGGGGAGCACTCCGACCTCGGTTTGAACTTCTCGGTGCGCGTGCCGGTCTGGGGCCGCGGGTGGCCGGCGGACCCGATTTGGATTCTCGGGCTGACGGGAACGTTTCGCGTATTTCCCGGCTACAGCGCTAACGCCGGAGCTTCTCGCCGAAAACCGTCACCGCCCGTGTGGCAAGATATCCCGCCACAATGATCACGACACGGGACGTTGACCAGAGAGAGAGAGATCTGACCGAGGTTGAGCAGAAAGGCGAGATGTCACGCAACGTCTGCGGCCCTTTGGTCGATAAGGGCGGCTTCGGTTTCGTTCCCCCACGCGAAGTCCGGTCCGATCGCTAGTGCTGCGAGACGCACTGAAAGCAGGGTGGGGCTTGGCCCTCCGGGCACGGCGTGTCATTGCACACTCCGAGAGGCCCATCGGGCATTCGGCATTGGGCATAGCGTTCGACGCAAGCCGTCGGAGGGGCGGGCGATCTCTCCGTGCTCGTCGGGCAGCCTGCCACGAAAAGGGCGAACACAACGAGGCACGACCAACCACAAGCGAGTCGGAATGGGGCGAACTGCATGGCTCAAGGCACTCTACTACGATATGCCTCTTGGCCCATCGGGCTCATGTTGAGGGCCCCATGGCGCGGGATCTCTTGTGCTTCCCGATCGCGGCGGCGAGGCCTTCGGGGTCTGCAACGCTGACCCACAACAGGGAGTGGTTCCTAAAACCGATGACCCTGGGGATCTTGTCCACGAACGCAATGGACAGACCCTTTCGATGGTTCGTGCCGAAGGTGATCCCGTCGTCGGTGAAGCTGAGCCGCAAGCCGACCGCGGTGTACCAGCGGTGCGGGCCCGTAACGAGAGTGTGGTCGATGTTATCGAGCGTGGTCTTCACGCTGAATCTCCCGAAGGTCGCGACGAAATCGCCATTGTCGGAGATATCGACACCGTCATCGTCCCCCACGCCCAGTGCGAAAAACAGTGGGGCCCATCGCTTGTCGAGCCGGTACGGGAAGTGCTGTGTTGTCATGAGCTCAGATTTTGACCCCAAGAGAGGTGTTCTCTCCGGCGGAAGAGAAGTGACGAGGCGGTACAGCTCCTGATCTTCGACGTCAACGAGATTTTTCTCGACCTTGTTTGCGCTGGTGATCCTGCTCCGGTTCATTGAACTTCGACAAGTCGCTCGCGGAGTGGGATGCTCCAATATGAACCGTTTGTTTGACCGGCGCGTGTGTGTGGGAGCATGAAGCTCGGCGTCATAGGCATGGGGTGGGTCGGGTCCAGCGTGGCCGTGTCGATCCTTCAAAAAGGCGTGGCCTCCGAGCTGCTGCTGAACGACGCAAGGGAAGGGCTGGCCGAAGGCGAAGCAATGGACCTCGCGCACGGCGCCTCCTTCTATCCAACCGCATCGGTTCGGGCCGCTTCGATCGATGAAATGATCGATGCGGATGCGGTCATCATCGCTGCCGGCAAGGCGGGCGGCCCCAAAGACAGTAGGCTCGACCTTCTTCGCGTGAACGCCGCGATCGTCCACGACATCGCCACGCGCTTGCGAGGGATCCGAGGACTGCTCGTGATCGTCACCAATCCCGTGGACGTGATGACACAGGTTGCGGCGGTCGCCTCAGGATTGCCGTACACGCGGGTGATCGGCACCGGCACGATGCTGGACACCGCCCGACTTCGCGCCACGCTCGGGCAAACGCTCCACCTCGATCCACGTTCCATTCATGCCCAGGTGGTTGGCGAGCACGGTGACTCCGAGGTCGCATTGTGGTCCAGTGCCCGGCTCGGTGGAGTGCAACTACGCAACTGGCCAGGGTGGACTCGGGACAAGGAACGAGCAATCGCAGACGAAGTGCGAACCGCCGCGTATCAGATCATCGCGAGAAAGGGCGCGACCAACCACGCCATCGGCCTAGTCACGGCTGCGTTGCTGAAGTGGACGCTTTCGCGTGGCCGCCGGATCGTCACAGTTTCACGGGTTCAAGAAGGCGTCGCTGGTCTCGAGGACATCGCCATCTCGCTCCCCACGATCGTCAGCGCCGAAGGCGCGGTTGAAGTCATCAAGCCCGAGATGGACGCCGAGGAGCACGAAGCGCTACGGCGTTCGGCCGAGGTGCTCCGTAGCGCTTACCGCGACGCTCGGCCTGACTAACCAGTGAGTTTTCAGAGTTTGACGGCTGCGTTAGCCCGTGACAGCCTCGCTGCTCTCGAGTGTGGGTCCGTAGTCAGTTGGCCGCGGGAGGCGCGCATGTCTAGAACGCACCGCACATCAATGATTTTGTACTTGGTGCTCTTTGTTGGTTGCGGAGACGCGAACTCTGAGGAAACGCTCATCTCTCACGACTTTGAGCCAATCGAGATTGAGAGGGGTGGAGAAATCACCGACCTCTGCCAGAGCTGGAAGCTCAACAACGACGAGCCCGTGTACATGACGGCCATCCAGCAAACCAATGGCGGCGGGTGGCATCACTCGAACTGGTTCTTCGTTCCCGAAGGCACCTACCTTCCAAACCCCGAGGTGGAAGACGCCGATGCAACAGAGGAAGGGACTTGGCGGTGCGAAGAAAGGGGATTTCGGGAGCGTGGCGCTGCGGCGCTTGGTGGCGTGCTCTTTGCGCAATCCACTCAGGCAGCGCAAGAAGAGCAGCGCTTCCCGCGCGGAGCCGCCCTGGTGATTCCGCCACGTTCGGTCATTGTCGGCGATGTCCATTTGCTGAATCTTACCGAGACCCGAGTGAAGTCTTCGATGCGATTCGATCTCGCAACGCTTGAGGAGGTCGACGTGAAAACCCGGCTCCAACTGGTGAACTTCTCGAACGGATCTCTGGCGATCCCGCCGCGCACCGAGTCGCGCTTTGCTATGGCTTGCGACATGGGGAGCGTCTATCAGGCAAGCCTCGGTACCGCAGCCGACTACAATATTTACTACGTGCTGCCTCACTATCATGAGTGGGGAAACTACTTTCGACTGAGTCTCGTAGACGAAGCGGGCAACGAAGAGACGGTGTATGAGACCAACAGCCTGATCGGAGAACCGCTTGGAGGCACGATCGATCCCCCGATCAGCTCCAACGGTGCACGCTACTTGCGCTACGAGTGCGGGTACGACAACGACGGCGACGACGTGATTACCTGGGGCTTTGGTGGGCACGAGATGTGTGAGTTCCTGGTGTATATCGACGGCGGTCTAAAGATTGCCGGTGGCTCGCAAGGCGCAGCAGAGCAGGTGGGCGTTGATGACGAAGCTCGTTCGCTCTTTGAAACCCAATGCGGGCCACTCAATGCGGTCAGCGACTTGGGTGGTGGTGCATCTGGCATCCCCTCATGTGGAGCTGGCAACACCTTTCTGGTTGGTGGCTCTTCGGCCGCACAGACCGTCAACTGCAATATTGCCGGCGCCATCAACGTGAATGTACAGGCAGAGGTGCGAGCCATCCCACGCGCGGCCGTCGTTCCAGGTGCAACGATCGACATCGATCTTTCGGCCCGTGTGGAAATCGATGAAGACACTGCGGCGCTACTCAACACGATCTCTCGGGGGGAACCCGCGGAGATCAAGTCATCGGAGGCCGTGCTCAATTTCGTGAGTGGGGTTCAATCACCCACCTCGACAACATTGGGCCTCACGGATGTCCCGTGCTCGGTCGATTACTCGGGAGGCGCCGTACCCGTAGTGCCGCCGACGGCGACGGTACGTGTGCAGGTGGCGAGCGATGCAACGACGGTAGACATCGAGCTCGGGGAGTTTACCCTGGTTACTCGCACACCGTCGCCAGTCTATTTGACGACCGGCGAGCTTCCTGACGACCCAATGGGCCAAATTCTCGCTCAGTGCACCGCGACCGAGGCCACGATTCAGATTCCGGTCGAGTAGCACCAGCCGTTTCGCGACAAAGAGGCCGCAGCACGCGTCCGAAATGACAACCCAAACAGCCGAGACATCACCACGCGTCTACGCAAGAGTTGCGGGGGTCGCGTACCTGGTGATCGCAATCGTCGCGGTGCTCTACGCGACGCTCGTAGAAACCCAACTCATCGTGTCGGGCGATGCCGCGTTAACGGCCAACAACATCATGGCCGACGAATCCTCTTCCCCACCCATCCGTTGATGCTCGAAGTCGTTCTCTATTCAGTAGTGCCCGACTCGGCCCAGCATCGTATTGGTTACGGTTTGAGAGTCCATGATGTCCTCCTCGTTTCGTTGTTTTACGTGGGGCCGACTAGGGCCGAGGCAAACGCACTCGGGAAGCTAGCCCGGCGTCGATAGTGTATCATGGCTCGTTGAGCCGTCGGTGGCTGAAAGCTCCGATCGGGGATTGCTGTGTTAGACGCACCACCCACAGAACCACATTGGCGCTCCTGGCTTTATGTTGCGCTGTGGTCGCTAGTCATTTTCTGCACGATTCCTTTTGCGCGTGCGGTCATCAAGACGGTCGACGAACGAATAGGCCTTGAGGTCTTTCTTCACACCACTGTCTTGTTGGCCCTCGTTGGTGGTGCCGTGGCATTCGCCAACCTTCGAAAAAGACAACTGCCACCGACTGCTTATCTATGGTTGTTCGCCGTCAGCGCAGCTTTTATCGCATATGCCTACTATCTCCGCGACATCCCTGAAGAGGCGGTTCACGTTGCGGAATATGGTTTCTTGGGCTTTCTAGTCTATCGAGCTCTCGTTCACCGCATCCACGACTACAGCATCTACTTTGTAGCGATCCTCATCGTCGGCATCATCGGTATGATGGATGAATATATTCAGTGGGTCGTACCTTCGCGGGTCTTTGATCTTCGAGATATTCGCACCAACTTCGTTGCCGGAGCGCTCGCGCAAGTGGCGATTGCCAAAGGCCTGCGACCGACCATGGTTGCGAGCCGCCCGTCTCCGACGAGCTTACGCCGCGTTTGTCGCCTGCTCGCGCTTACTCTCGTTGTGTTTACGCTGAGTTTCGTGAATACGCCAGAACGCGTTGGATGGTACGCAACGCGCATTCCTTTCCTATCCTTTCTGCTCGACAGTAAGAGCACGATGATCGACTACGGCTATCGCTACCACGACCCTGAGATCGGGATCTTCCAGTCGCGATTCTCGCGTGAGCAACTCGAACAACTCGATCGCCAACGTGGTGTCGAAGTCTCGCTGATTCTAGACCGATATATTGGCGGCGAGGGCTATGACGCGTTTCAGAACATTTACAGTGTTCCCCGTGATGCGTATGTGCACGAAGCAGGCGTCCATTTGTTTCGGCGTAACCGATACCTCGAGCGGGCGAGGGCAGAGGAGGAAGACCGGCCCGACCACTCCACTGTCGCCCTACGGGAGAACCAAATTCTGGAGAAGTACTTCGCGACGACGATGCAGCATTCCAAGCACCGATGGGCACCGGAGATACACACGTACGTCGACGACCACGCTATCGAAGACGAAGAATACACCAGCTTCGTCAGCTGGGATCTCGTCACGCGATTTGGCGAAACAGAGGCGTTGTTTGCTTTTGCAGCCGCGATCGTCGCCCTTCTTCTACTTGGGGCGTATCTCGGTAGGGGCCCCCGTCTTTCGGTTCGATCTTCAAAAGTTGATCGACCGTGATCATCCATTACAGTAGGCGCCCGTTGGCTACCGCCAAGAGTTTCCGCGAGCTGTCTGTCTGCCTGTTTCTGACGCTAGGCCTCCTCGTCAGTTGTGCAGCTCATTCTGCCGCACCCCGTCCGCCAAGAAGTGCTCCAAGCCCGGCCTCGCAAGTCCGAAAACCGTGGAGCGTTTTGTTGATCACGGTCGACAACATGCGCCCAGATCACATGTCCCTATACGGATACGAGAAAGACACCACACCGCATCTCGAGCGCTTTGCAAGAGAAGCCGCGGTGTTCGACAGCGCTTTCTCGACCTCGGCCTGGACCGCCCCGGGCATGGTCTCCATCTTCACCGGCTACTATCCGCCCGTTCATGCGCAAAGTGGCCGCTTCAGTTTCTACGACTCCGAGATGACTTCGGCACTCCGTGTCTTGTCGAAGGAGGGATACGAGATTTTCGGTCAGTCCATCCGGGGTCCGAGTCATGAGAATCTCGGTTTCGAGCATGCGCTAGGGGAACTAGAAGACTTCATTGAAACCCGGCTCTCGAACGCTGGGCGGTACTTCGCTTGGGCACACCTTCGCGACGTGCATTTGCCTTACACACCGTCGGCAGCGAACGCGAAGCGGTTTGGTGTAACCTCCCGGGCTAGTGAAAGCATCGAAGCGGTTCGCAAACACAAGGTCATCCTCCGACACCCTGACGAGGTGCAGCTCGACTTCGAGCATGCGGGAAAGGTCGCGTTCGACAAGGAGGACGTGCCCGAGATCAGGGCCCTATACGATGGGGAAATGGCCGGTGTCGACGCGCGGCTCGGCCGCATTCTGGATCGGATGCGCGAGACGGGTTTGCTTGACCGCACGATCGTAATCATTTCGGCTGATCACGGGGAGGAGCTCTTCGAGCATGGATGGGTCGGGCACGCGTCCACGGGCTTTGACGGCAAACTCTACGATGAGCTCATCCGAGTTCCCCTCATCATTCGAGTTCCCGATCGCTCGCTCACCGGCAGGTCAAGCGCCCTGGTTCAGGGGGTGGACATCATGCCCACTCTCTTCGACATCCTCGATATCCCCGATGCGAACATGGAACCCGCCATGCAGGGGCGTTCGCTCTTACCGTTGATCATCGATAGCGAGTCGAAGATCCGCGATTTCGTGTTTGCCCAAACCACCTTGAAAGGGTGGAACACGCCGAAGGAGGAGATCGGGATTCGCGTCGCTACTGCGCGCAGTGCGGCGCACAAGCTGATCTGGTTCCCGACAAAAAATGGAGCGCGCATAGAAGGCTTCGACCTTCGACAGGATCCTGGCGAGAAGAAGAACGTATATCCTCAACGGGCATCAGAGTTCAGGTATTTGGAGCGGGCATTCGAGACTTGGACAAAAGACAATCGGAGAGCGGCTGCTGAGCTCGTCTTGGGTGCGTCTAGTCGACGACTCGCGAACATCGCGCATGCGGTCCTCGGCACAAAGGGTCTTGTAGATGCCGTGAACGAATGGTCGGCGATACAGAAAATGCGCGAGACATGGGAGCTAGAGCCCGACAACTTCTATGGGCATGAGCCGTATGCATCGAGGTGGCGCGATGTGCAGCGCCTTGCGGCCAAGATGATCGCCAAGGCAATGGAGTGCAGTGCAAACAAAGGGACTTTGAGTGCCGCACGATCTTCGCAACCACGCGATGTCGACGCGTGGACCTGCGTTCACCGGCCCTGAGCCTCGGCTGCTCGAGACCTCGGGCGTTGACGCACAGCGCGGAGGTTTGTCTCGAGTCGCGTGAGCTCATCGGCCTTCGCTTGGAGCGCCGCGGCTTCTTGAGCTACCTCGGCTACCTTGCTGACGTCGCGGGTTGAGATCGCGTTCTTCAGCTCGATGAGGATTGCGCGTCCGTGCCCGAGCGCCTCTAGACTCGCCTCGTGGTATTTCTCGCACGACGGAGGCGGTGTGATGCTCTTCATCTCCTGTTCCATGCCCTCGGTGTCCGCGATTAGCTCGTCGAAGCCTTCGGTCGACCCGCTCATGCCCGCGTTGATGAGAGCCACGGCAAAGGCGTTGGGATCGGCGGCCTCCTCGCCGTATCGGATAGCGTCCATGCGGTCGAGGTACTCCCCGGCTGACTTTGGTTGATCGCGGTTCTTGCGCGCCGATCGGGTTTTGACGGTGGGTCGTTCATCGCGCTTCTTGCCGTCCCGGGTGTTGGAGAGGACGATCCTGCCATCCGGTCGTCGCTCGACGCGGGCGGTCGCCCGGGGGGTTACGGGGTCGATGCTCGAGGCGGACTCTTCGGTCGCGCTGGCATCGACGGTCGGTGAGTCCGTGGTTGGGGCTTCTTCGACTCGCGACGCCTCTGCCGTGGCGGGATCGGCTTCCGACGACGAGGCGTCGCCGGGCATCTCCACCATCGGCGCAGGTCGCATCGACTCGCGGCCAAGCAGAAAGGCAAGCGCCAGCAGGGCCAGGCCGAGGGCGCCGGCGAGCCACCATATCGCTTTGCGGCTGGTGTCGGCACTTGCCACCCGCGAAGAGTACCTCAATCCGCCAGCGGTCGGCTTGCCCAAACTGCGACTTCGGGTCTGACTGTCAGCATCCTCGCTCCGCGCGCACAGGGAACGGTTACGCTCAACGACGGGCGACGGCTCGGCTATGCCGAATACGGCGTTCCCGCCGGTCGCCCCGTGCTCTGGTTTCACGGCACGCCTGGCGCGCGTCGTCAGCTCACTCCGCGATCCTGCGATGTTGCCGCAGAGCTAGGCATCCGCATCGTCATGCCCGAGCGACCCGGGATCGGCGCGTCCACACCCCATCTCTACGCCCAGATCGTCGATTGGGCAGGCGACATGGCCCAACTCACCCGCACGCTCGGCATCGACGAGTTCGCGGCGATGGGGCTTTCGGGGGGCGGCCCATATGTTCTCGCCTGTGCGCACGAGATGCCGGAGCGCGTCGTGATGGGCGCACCGCTCGGCAGCGTCGCGCCTTCCATCGGTTCCGAGGCACCCCAGGGTGGAATCGTGTCGCTCCTACGACGACTCTCGCCAGCGATCGCATTGTGCCGCGGGCCGTTGGGCAGCGGACTCTCGCGTCTCGTGGTGCAGTTGGAGCCGTTCGCCGATCAGGCGATGGACCTCTTCATGCTCACGATGCCGCCGGGCGACCGCCGCGTATTCTCCGACCCCGGCACCCGTGAGGTGTTCCAGCAAGACCTCGTCATCGGAAATCGCGAAGGCGGTATGCAGGCGATGTTCAACGACATGGTGCTATTTGGGCGCCCTTGGGGTTTCTCACTGCGGAATATCTCGGTTCCGATTCGCTTCTGGCACGGCGACGCGGACAATTTGGTTCCACTGGCCCACGCGGAGCACATGGCCTCGCTCCTCGCGGACGCACAGATCCTCGTGCGTCCTCAAGAAGGGCACCTCGGCGGCCTCAGCGCCGCAGAAGAAGTCTTCCACGCGATTCTCCAGCATTGGCCGAATTCGACTTGAGCGGCGCTGGTGTTGGCACCGAGCCTGCCGTACCCTCCTCCGATGAACAAGACGCGACTCAGCACCCTGTGCGTGTTCCTCATCGCACTCACGGCCTGCAGCAAAACCAGCACCAGCATCTCCCAGAGTTATCGAAACCCTGGCTATGAACAGACCGTTTTCCAGAAACTGTTCGTCATCGGAGTCGCCCAGAATCAGGAGAGCCGCAAGGCCTTCGAGGATACCTTCGCCTCAGCGATCGCCAACGAAGGGGGCAGGGCGCAGGCGAGTTGGGGCGTCTTACCGGACAGCACTCAGTTATCGGAAGAGCAGATCCGGGGGGCAATCGAAGGTGGCGGTTTCGATGGTGTTCTCATCACACGCCTGCTCAGCGTCGATGAGGATAAAGAGTACACGCCGGCGTCGACCTACAACAACCCGAGAACGACCTACTACGGAGGCGGTTACGGATACGGCGGATACTACGGCTTCTACGGCACGACGTACGCCAAGGTGCACGAGCCTGGCTATTTCGAGACCAGCACGACGTTCCGATTGGAAACCAACCTATACTCCGTCGCCACCAACAGCCTCGTCTGGACGGGCCAATCCGAAACAGTCGACCCGGAATCGATCTCAGACGTTCGCGCGTCGATGACGGCTGCGGTGGCGAGAAAGCTCAAGGAAGAGAAGCTGATTCCGTAGAAGCCGCTCGCGAATCCGAATACGAATGTCACCCTGCGTAAGGATAACGAGGTCGGCAGAGTCGCCAAAGTCAACCGGTGAGGGCCGAATCGATGACCTGCCCGCCGGTGATCGCCTCGTCGAGCCGTGTTCGCGGAACGCCGAGCGCGACGCCGAGGGTCTTGGCCATCGACTGGAAGGTCTCCTCGTGCGGGATGTTGCCGGAGGCGGACGCGCGTCCAGTCGCCGAATCGATCGCTTGCGCTTGGTAGTCGTTGCCCGTTGGCTCGATGCCGCCAATGACACCGCCGCGGAGTCCTTCACCGATGAGCACCGCACAGTGGTGGCGCCCATTGTGGTCGCGCCCCTGACGGCCCTTCCGCGCGAGATCGCGTCCAAACACATTGAGCGTACCGACGATGACATCACTGCGGAGCACCCCTTCGCCGCGCATGCCGTCGACGGTCTCGACCAGCGTCTGGATGTGGCCGACCCCCTCGACGGTCTCGTTGGTCTCTCTGACGAACTCGCCATCGTTGTGGTTGTCGCCGCCAAAGTCGATCCGAAGCGTGATGACCGGCGAGACATTCATCGCTGCAAGGACCGACGCAGCGAGCACCTGATCGGTTTCGTTGTTGCCGTTGATGGTGGCGAGCCGCTCCACTAGGTCTAGCGAAAGCGAGCGCGCTTCATCTCGAGTGACAACGAAGCGATCGAGCATGCGGCGCTGATTTTCGGTACCGTGCTCTTGATAGAGCGCATAGATCTCATCGACTGCCTGATCGCGAAGCGGGCGCAGGTCCCCGAGTGCGTTGTCCTCTTGCGCAAGGGCGGTCTTGAGGGCGACTGGAGAAACGTTGGCCAGGGACCGGCCTTGAAAAGTGAGAATCTCGTTGCCACCGCGCGCGCCGACGCTGATCGGTTCGCGCTGTACCGTCTCGAGCACGTCGGAAAGCGCATCGGAATAGATGCTGACGAGCATCTCGTTGCGTTCGGTGCTCCCCATCAGGCGCATCACCTTGGGATGGTTTGGGTGCGCATTGGTGTACGTCCCGTGATGGAAGAACACCGTCTTTTGAAGGATACTTGGCGGCAGCTCGGCCCAGGGCTTTGCGGTCGTCAGCTGTTGTCCGCCGATTGTCATCGCCATGGGCGCCATCCGGGGGTCGTTCGAATGCTGAACCGCCGCGTCTTCGTAGGTGCCCGGGACGTTCGCGTTGATCGGATCGCCCGCGGAAGACGACGAAAGGATCAGAATGCGGCTCGTCGCTGCGTCTTGCGCGCGGGCCTTCAAGGGCCTGGCGAGAACGGACATCGGAATGCCTGTGGCGAGCGACTTCAGACCGAGGCCACCCGCGCCGAAAAGCGCCGTGTAGAGCATTTTGCGTCGGTGAAGCTTCATCTTCGTTCCCTCAAAGGCCCATGCCGAGCACACTCGGAGAGGTGCAGGCGACCATGAATGTGGAGCGGAGCGCGTTGGTGGCGTTCGTTTGCGCCTCCGCTTGTTCGTAGTGTCTAGTCAGGATGTCGAGCGTCCCAGCGTGACGCGGATCTGACTCAGGCAAACCCGCCAGGTCGACTACGAACGCCCGGATGGCGTTCTCCGGGTCGCTCGGCGGAAACTGCGCGTCGGTGGCGACGACCATCTCACTGAACCCCTCGCACATCGCGTCGGCAGCTGCGCGGATGAAGAGATTCGGGTCTGCGATGACGATGGGCACCTCGCCGCCCCGGCTGTAGCCGTCGTCGGGAACGACCTCGATCAGCTGTCGAGTGACACCGCGCTCGCCGCGCCGCTCGGACTGATAGTAAGTCTCGGTGCCGCAGGCGTCCGAGAGGCCGAGTCGGTTGGACACGGTCGTGCAGAAATGGCGTGCACGCGACACCGATGGGATATCGCCGCCCGCGGACTCGACGCAGGTTTCCGCCGAGATCAGGGGCGAAGAGAAAAGCTCGACGAGCATCGTTCGGAAGCTCATCCCACTTTGCTGGAATACGCTTACGACGTTCTGGAACTCTTCGGAGCCTTCCGGACATGCCATGCTGGTCGCGAAGTAGCAGGCGTTCTGCACCCAGGCCGGTGCGAAACGAGGATGAGTGGAGAGCGTGCTGGCAAGTGCCTCTACCCCGTCGCCAGGCGCGCTCTCGATCGAGACGCCTTGGAAAGCGAAGGACGGCCGAAGCGTCTGCACCGAGGCATCCTGCTGAGCGTGATAGTAATAGGTGAACGAGTTGCGGAAGTACTGCCTCATCGGGTCGAGGTTCACGTGGCAACCCCAGCACGCGGTCGAGGGATCGACATGCGAATCGTCGAGTGCGTCGTCGAATGCCGGGATGAGTGTCGTTTCACTGTCGAAGCTCTTCCCGAGTGCGACGATCAGCGTCTGGTTGGTCGTGACGCGGGCTTGGTTGGCATCGTTGGTCGGCCAGGTCGCGAAGAACGCCGGGGTCGTCATGAACCCCACCCGCGGGACGCGCAGCACCAGCTCGTTCGACGTCCGCAGTTCGTCGACCTCCCAAAACATCGTCGGCTCTTCACCCGTGCTCGGCGCGCGGATGGTCACGGGGCGCCAATCGAAGAACGCCTCCTCGCCGAGGAGTGGCGTCGTGCGGTAATTGTCCGGCATGCATCCGTCGTTGTCCGTGTAGTAACCAAACAGCGCGGAAAACGCGGCGCGAACTAAGTCGTTGTTCGTTTTGACGGCCTCGCCGCCGCAACCTCCCGGAAGCCCTTCCGCGGGGATCGTAAAGCGCATCCAGTTCGGAGAGCTCGGGTTCAAAGTCTCCGAGAGCGGCACATTGGCGGTGGTGTAGACCAACTGGTCGATCATGCCGCGCGAACGGTTGTAACTGCGGTCGCCGTTGTCGTCGATCTCGCGGTCGTCGCTGAGCGCGAGACCCACCATCTGCGCCGTGGTGAGATAGACGGTCTGAGTAGTAAGCACCTCGGTAAACGGACGGTCCGCGCGAAAGACGTCGAGCACGGTGCGCGAAAAACTTTCTTCGAACGTTCGAACGAACGTTTCGTCGACCTGGGTCCCGTCACTCAGCCGGCCCATTTGGAAGTTGTTGTATCCCCAGAGATCGACCAGCGCCTGCTCCTCATAGCCATCCTGCTGAAAAGCCGTCTGGAAGAACCTGCGCAGCTTCTCGTCGGCTTGCGGCATCCCGAGCCACGCGTCGATCTGTGAACGCAGTACTTCGGGGTTGGCGGTCAGCGTATCGAGCTCTTCGGCCGTCAGCCCAAGCCCGGTCAACAGAGTCTTGACCTTCGCGGCGTAGACGAAGGGCGCCGCAGGTTCGAACGAATCGCAGCTCGCAAGCTCCGGTCGCGTCGTGTCGACCGGAAAATCCGAACCGTCCGGATTCGGCGGGTCGTTTTCGCCGTCACCTCCCGAGCCGATGAGGCCGTCGCACCCAACGATCCCAAAGGCCAACAGCATCACGACGACGAAACGGGTCCGGTGTCCCATGGCTACAAACTCCAGGCTGGCGATGGGAACAGACTAGCAGTAATCGCAGATGACTCTAACCCTTTTGTGTCGCTTTTTGGCCTGAGAGACCAGCTCGATGGCGCTTTTCATCGCCTTTGTGGGCTACACAACAAATCCACCGTCTGTCATTAACGGGCTCCGGTTACCGCATCTTGTCGGTTTGCTTTTCGGCGGCTCCGGTCGCTTGACCGCTTCGTTTGTCCGCCTCCGATAGCGTCTGATCGGCCCGCTTTCGCGCCTCGGCCACCGTTTGCTTCGCGCGCTTGTCCGCTTCGGCGACGAGTTGGTTGGCCCGTTTGTCGGTCTCGCTTCGAATGCGTTTGGCGCCCTCTTTGGCCGCGATCGCCTTCAAGGGGTTTCCCGCGCCTTCACGCTCCAGCTGCGCCGCGCGCGCATACCCCTCCTTGCGCACTTTTTCGGCCGCCTTGGAAGCCTCCGAGCGAAGCTGGTCGGCGCGCTTTTCCGCTTCTGCGATCAGTCGGTCTGCTTGCTTGGTCGCCTCTTGCATGGCTCGGGCCCGTTGCTCGGCGAGCTCGGCGGAGACTGCATCGGCGACGGCCCCACGAAGGGCTTTGGTGTCCAAATCGACCGATACTCGCGGCGCTTGGATCGAACCGGTCAGGTTTGCACGTATCCCGACGCTCTTTGCTTTTGACAAATCGAGTCGAAGCGCCTGCGCTTCCTTTGCGAGCTTTGACGACAGCTTGTCGACCGGCACCTCGCTCGTGACTTGATACTTCATCTCTTGGTCGAGCCCGTGCTGACCGCTCACCTGCATCGAGATCCCGCGTGCCTGAACTGTCGAAGGAGCCAGCTTGATCAAACCGTCTTCGACTTTGAAGCGCGTGCGGAAGCCTTCGATGTCGAGAGGCTTTGGAATGGCCGGAACGGCATCGCTCAACGCCGCAAGCGGTTTGAAGTTGCTGCCGAGCTTGCTCTGTAGGGCGACCGCCAAACCGCTTGCGTCGATCGATTCAAGAGACGGGGAGAGGTTCTCGTCGAGGATGCCCCTCGCTTTGAGGTCGGTCGAGAACCGGCCGTCGAGGAAGCGCGCGATCGGCGCGTAGGCTCGCACGGAGGGAAGTGCCTCGAAAGCATCCGCGAAGCGAACCTTGTCTACGGCATAAGTGATGTCGAACGTAGGCGGGCCCTTGACCGGCGTAGCGACGCTCCCGTCGAGCTTCATGGAGCCGCCCAGCGCATTCGCATGGATACCGTCGAGGATGAGCTTTCGATCCCGCAGGCGGCCATTGCCCTTGAAGTTCTCTAAGACGAGGTCGCCATAGGTGAGCTTCCCGACATCGAAAGCGAGTTTTGCGTCGACGTTTTCCGGAAACACGAAAGGGCTCTGCTCGCCCGCCGTCGGCTCTTCACTCGACAGGAAATCCTCCACCCGAAGACGCTTAGACTCGAGCCAGGCGCTGCCGGTGATTGTTTGATCCTTTCCCCACAACGTCGTGAGCGGCGACATCAAGCCATTCACCGTCAGGTCACTTTCCGCAACCAGCGCTTGGAGCCCTTTGACCTTGGTGCTCTCCGGAGAAAGCTCGACGCGTGCGGTGCGGATGCGGACGGGGGGTGCGTTCGTTGGGCGATAGAGGAGCTCGGTGACCGCAATGTCCCCGGTCAGCTTCTCGATCTGTTCACCCTTGGCTTTAAGGTCGAGGGTCGCCACGATGAGCCCCTCGAGGGATTCGACGTCCGGGATCGGGTAAGCCTTGCTGATCTCGGCGAGGTCGAATCGCCCGTCGAGCCTGAGATCGAGCTGCCGTTGCGAGAGAGGCCGGGCGACCGTGAGGTGCCCTCGGGCATGACTCTTCCCCGCCGCAACGCTGTACTTGGGGACTTCGACCCGCATCTTGTCGAGATTGCCGCCGGGGTGGGTCACCTTGGCATCGAGATTGAGGTCCGTGATGCCGAGCGGAAGGTCGGGGTATTTGAAGGCGCCATCGCGCACGTTTAGCTTCGCGGAAAAGGATGGGATGTCGTCGTCGTCCGGACCGAGCTGGCCCTCGATTGCGGCGGCGGCCGTAAACGCTCCGCTTGCCTTCAATCCGGCAAAGTCGGCGGCATAGGCATTGGGGATCGCGGAGATCAATGCCTTGATCGGAAGCCCTTTCTTCGAAGCAAGCTCGAGATCGAGATCTGTGCCCTCGTCGGCCCATCCGACCTTGCCCGAGCCCTCGAGCGCCAGCTCATTGATCGCCAATTGAAGAGCGTTGAGCGTCAACTGCTCCCTCTTGGTGTGGAGGGTAGCGTCCACCGAGACGTTCGTCTTGGCCTGCTTCAAGTACGTGATCCCGCCAAGCCTCACCGTCAGCGCATCGATCTTGGTGTCCGAAGACAGCTCTTGTGTGGAACCGGAAATCTTGGCGCGACCGTCGTGCTCGAGCCCCTCTACGAGGATGCGGATGCCCGGTTCGTCGTAGGTGAGGGAGCCCTTCGAGATCCGATAGCTCTTGATCTCCAGTGCAAGAGCCTGGTCATCGCGCGTCTCTGGCTCTTCTCGAATGATGTCGTAGTTCGCTTTTCCGTCCTGGTCGATCACCACTTGAACCACGGGCTCCTCGATCTCTATCGATTCGACCACGATCGACTTCTCGAAGATCAGTGCGAGCAAGTCGAGCCCGACAGCGATCGACTGGGCTGACAGCAGGGTCGTTCCTGCAAAGTCGTCTTTCCCGGTGATCGACAGCTCGGTGACCTCCGCTGTGAGCGTTGGGAACGTCGAAAGCAACGACACATCGACTTCGGAAAAGCTCACGGTCGCATCGAGTTGCTCGTTCAGCTCGACGCGAAGCCGTTCGACGATCTGATCCCTGAACAAGACCGGCACGAGCACGACGCCGACGAGGAGCGCCCCCATGAGTGTACCGACCACGAGCAACGTCAGTTTGAGCGGCCTTTTCATAACCTCACGCCGTTGTAGCACAAGCGGATTAGTGTCTGCGCTCTGCTTTTGAGACCCGCCTGCGCTACGCGGCAACTCCGAATAGCGCGCCGATCCCCGCGGTCGCTGCTATGGCCAGTGCGCCCCAAAAAGTGATGCGAGCCCTCGTTGAGCGAGGAGATCGGTTGGGCCCCCAGGAAGCTCACAGGCAGCGCGAACTCTACCGCGTGACCCCAATGCTCGCGGCGGGATTCGTGACTTCGCGCCGCTCGTACGTCATTTTGAAGCGGAGCGGTGCTGGTAACCGATCGGCCGTGATGACCGTATGGATCGTGACGCGTTTGTCGCTCTTGCTGAGGACGAAGCGGTTGAGCGAGACGCTGCGCTCGCCCTCGAAGCGTTGGTAGAGCGCGCCCTCGTCGTCGATGCCGTGGCTCACTCGAAACACGTCGCCATCGGTGGGGTGGCGCCAGGTGATGGGCTTGCCGTCCGCCGGTGCAGACACCTCGGGTTGGCCGGGTCGGTCGATGCGGATCTGCCCCTTTTCGACGAATACGCCGACTTGTTTCGATGGAAGGTTGGGAGCCCGCAAGCGCCGGCGTGCGATACCTCGGATGAAGAAGTTCATCTGGCTGACCACCTCGTCGATGGCTTGGTCCAGTGCCCGGATCTCTGCGTCGCCGCCGACGTATCGATAGGTGCCGGCAAACCGTTGAAGCGCGGGTTCGTAAGCGTCCGCTCCCGCAGTCGGGGGGCCGCAAAACGCCGCAAGCGCGGCAGCAAGCACGAGGGTCGATGCCGCGAGGGGTCGAGCGGAGCTCATATGCGCTAATCCCGTAACACCACGACGCCCTCCCACGGACGCAGGACGTGTCGGCCCTTGGCCGCAACCGGCGCATCACGCAGGTTCGAGTAGAGACGGGCCTCCGCACTCCCCGGCAGGTGTCGCAGATCGATCGGCATCTCTCGCTTCGAGAAGTTGAGGAATATTTCGGCGGTCTCCTGGCGATCGGCGTCCTCGTAGAGCCGCCGATACGCAAAGACCTTGTTGGGGTTGGCAGGCGGATCCAGAAGCTCGAGGTCGCCAGCGGAGAGCGCCAGGCTCCGACCACGCAATTGGAGCATTCGGCGGTAGGATGTGAGCACCGAGTTTGGGTCTTCTCGTTGCGCGGCAACATTCATGACCGCGCTTTGCGGGTGCAACGGCAGCCACGTCTTTGGAGCATCGGGCGGGGCGAATCCGGCGTGCTCCCCGCCGTGCCAAGGCATGGGACTCCGGCATTCGTCTCGATTTGTGAGAATCCCGCGCCTTCGCAAGGTCGGCAGCATGAACTTCGGAATGAATCGGAAGCGCTCCGCAAGCGGGTCGCGGGCCGAATCGCGAGGCATCTCATGGTGAGAAAGACCGAGCTCGTCGCCGTAGTAGATGAACGGCACGCCGCGCACGGTCATCTGAAACGTCGCGAGCAGCCGTGCCCGGGCCAAGTCGTTTCCAAGCCGTTCCATCTGGCGCGGCCGATCGTGGTTGCCAAAGACATAGGTCGGATGCAAGGGCTCGGGAAACGCGGACTCGAATTCATCGACGAGGTTGTGAAATGCTCTGGCCCGGAACGGTGTGCGAAGGCTCTTGAACAAGAAGACGAGGTTCAAACCATCCCCCGATGGACCACAGTATTCGCGCAGCAGATCGGATGCCCCAAACACCTCGCCCACGATGAAGCGTGAGGGATCATCGAACTCGTCGACCACGGCGCGGAGCTCGCGGGCAAAGGCAAAGGTATCGGGGTGGTTCTGCGTGTGCAGGGCCCGCTGGAAGAAACCGCCGGGATTGTCCTCGGACGGGACTGCGCGGAACGATCGCGGGTTGTCGGCAAACGCTGCGTCTTTGTAGATGGCGTTGAAAATATCGAGACGTAAGCCATCGGCGCCTTCGTGCAGCCAGTGCCTAACCATATCGAGCATGGCGCGTTTCACCCGCGGGTTTCGGTAGTTCAAGTCCGGCTGAAACGGCAGGAAGCTGGCCCAGTACCACTGATCGGTCTGCGCGTCGTAGTGCCAGCCGGAGCCCCCAAGCATCGAGCGCCAGTTGTTGGGAGGCGCAGCACCATAGGGCTTGCGTCCATCGCGCCAAATATAGAAGTCCCGATATGAGTTATGGCGTGCGCTCCGCGACTCGAGGAACCAGGGATGTTGGTCCGAAGTGTGGTTCAGGACCATGTCGAGAACCACCTTCATCCCGCGCGCGTGTATCTCGTCGATCAGGCGTCGGCAATCTTCCAGCGACCCGTACTCGGGAGCTACGCCGAAGTGGTCGCTGATGTCGTAACCAAAGTCCGCCTGCGGGCTTTCAAAAAATGGCGAGAACCAGATCGTTTCCATCCCGAGCCACTTGACATAGTCGAGCCGGTCGATGATGCCGGGCAGGTCGCCGATGCCGTCACCCGTTTGGTCAGAAAAAGAGCGTGGATAGATCTGATAGACGGTGGTGCACTTCCACCAAGGGAGCTCACTTCGAACGACTTTCGTGCTGCTCATTATTTGATGATGGCGGCCACGGCGTGGTCGAACGTCCAGTCTTCCATGGCATGCCACCGGCGCTTCCACTCTTTGGCCTTCTCGGGATGCGCGCCGAAATAGGCATTCCACCATGCCTCTGACCCGCCCGTGAGGGCGGACTTTGCGAGCCAGGGCTTTTGCACCGAGTAGTGGATGACCTTCGCCTCGCGCAGAAGAGCCTGCTTCAAGCTCGGGTGGCCTTTCAGAAACTGGAAAATGAAGTTTTGCAGGTTGTACCCAGCGGGCAGACGATGCGAGACGTCCATCGCATACCAATTGGAGTAGAAGACGTTCAAGAACCCCTGGTCGCCCCCATCGTAGCTTGGCGTCTCCCAAAGCACCTCTAGCATTCGTTCGAACGTCTCGGTCGAGGGATCGAGGACCATCAATCCACTGTTGAATCGGTCGGGAAGAAAGAAATCGGGTGCGGCGGCAATGGAGGGTCGTTCGAACAGATCGTCGATGTTTTGCAGCGTGATCACGTCGGCATCCAGAACGACGACTTTGTCGAAGTCGACGAGCTGCCATGCCCGAAGCTTCGTGTATACGTTTCGAAAGCGTTCGAAGAGCTGGGCAGTGTCTGGGTTGGGATTTTCGAGCGGTTCGACTTCGCGGACCTGCCACCCCTGTTCAGTCAGCCTCTTCCGGGCCTTCTCACTAACGTCCGCTGTAACCAAAACGATGCGCGGTACCTTGGTCCCGTGGGCCTCGAGGGATTTCCCGAGTGCCTCGACCCCGGGAACATAACCGTCACCGTTGCACAATGTCGTAACGTAAGCTGTTTTCATTGGAGCGTTTCAAACAGCCTGAAGCCGAACACTAGGTCCCGCAAGCCCTCGCCCGGACAACCCTCAGTTTGACCAAGTCGACCGCCTGTCGGAAGATCGGGAAACCCTCGGAGGACCATGGGACGAATCGTCGTTCGCGACGTCGAAGAGTACGGGCACGTCGAGCTTGCCAAGAAGTATCCGTCGACCGCGGGGTCGCAGCCAGAGGCGCCCGCGGAGGACGTCGATCGCTGCATGGAGGCGGTCGAGCGCGATGGGTACGTCATCATCGAGAACCTGATCTCTCCGGAGTTGGTTGCCGAGATCAAAGAGGACCTCATCCCCCGGTTCAGCTACGGGTCAGGGCGCAACAACTTCGAGGGCTTCAAGACACAGCGGCTGTACGCCTTCTTCGAGAAGTCGCTCGTGTGCAATCCACTGGTGGAGCACCCATTGATTCTCGGTTGCCTCGACCGGATCTTCGAGCCGAACTATCTCCTGTCGCAGCTTCAGGCGATCAACATTCTTCCCGGCGAAGCCCAGCAGCCGCTACACCACGACGACCTGTTTTATCGCGTGCCGCGTCCTCGACGGGCGCTTGGCGCGGCAACCATTTGGGCAATCGACGCGTTCACCGAAGAAAACGGAGCGACAGTGGTGATTCCCAAGAGCCACTTTTGGGACGACCACCTTCCGGCCGAAGACGATCTCGAAAACCTAACGCCGGTCGTGATGCCTGCCGGCTCGGTGGTTTTCTTTTTGGGGACGCTTTGGCACGCCGGCGGCGCAAACCGAAGCAACGCCGCGCGTCTGTGTGTTTCGGCGCAGTACTGCGAACCGTGGTGTCGCACCCAGGAGAACTACAGCCTCTCCTTGTCACGGGACACGGTAAAGCACTGCAGCGAGCACATACAGCGCATGCTCGGGTACAGCATTCATGCGCCCTTCATGGGCTTCGTGGACGGCAAGCATCCAAAGCGGTTGCTAGAGGATTAACCCCTTTCAAACCTAGCGAAAGCCAAGGTCGGGCCGGCACTTGGGGCACGATCGACAGGGAGCCACAAAGAGTTACAGCGGTCGGGGCTTAATGCGCCTAAAGTATTAAAATGCGGGTCTCGACCGTTCTGACACTCGCGCTCGGGGCTGTCGTGTTCCTTGGGTGCACTGGCGTGATCGGAAGCGAGCATGGTGTAGAGCCGCCCGATCTCGCAGCGCCGACGGGGCCTTCTTTCGGGATGGACGGCGGTCTCCCGATCGAGCCTGGCCTCGATGGTGGTCAAGCATCGATGACCGACGCAGGTCAGCCGCCACCGCCTCCACCTGGATGCAACCCTGCAACCGCACCTCCGTTGGCTGTGCGTTCACTGCGCATTAGCGATGTCACCATCAATCAAGGCGTGTCGGTCCCGGTTGTGGAAGACGGCGGGCCCGTGGGCAACCGAGTTGCTCCCGTTATCGCGGATCGAGACGGCGTCATGCGTGTCTTCGTCGAACCTCAAGCTGGCTGGCAGACGCGCGACGTCATCGCTCGGCTCACGCTCAACGGGAGCCCGAGGGACACCCAGATTCAAGTGACCGGCGCATCGAGCGCCACGAGCCTCCCGAGCACGATCAACTTCACGCTTGGCCCTGGCGAGCTCGCGGTGAGCTCGACATTCTCTGTGGAATTGTTGGAGGTGGATCCGTGCGGGACCTACGCCGGCGCCGTAAGCGGGTCGCGCTACCCGGCCACAGGCACCGAACCGCTCAACGCTGCGGCGCCGCCCGGTCCGTTTCGAATCGTGCTAGTCCCCGTTCGCTACCAGGCCGACGGGTCCAACCGTACGCCGAACACCGACGCGGCGACCATCGCGCGTTTTACGGAGGGGATGTACGGGATGTTCCCAGTGGCGGATTTCGACGTCTCGGTCCGTGAAAGCCCACTCGACCACGATCGTACCGTTAGTCCAGATGGCGGAGGATGGACCGACCTGCTTAACGAGTGCCTCTCCCTTCGCGCCGCCGATAACGCAAGTTCGAACACGTACTACTACTGCGCGCTTCGCCCGAGCGACACTCTCGGTGGCTTTTGTGGCGCAGGGTGCGTTGCGGGAATCGGTCCCGTGCCGAGCGCCGGTGACACGTTCAACCGGGGGGCCCTTGGGTTGCTCTACAACGACGACTTGGACACATTCGTACACGAGATCGGACACAGCCTCGGGCTTCCGCATGCCCCTTGCGGAGTCGCCGGCGGTGATCCGGCGTTCCCGTACGGCGATGGTGGGATCGGCGTTCTAGGCTTCGATCGAGAAGCGCAAGCGTTGATCTCGACCCAGTATCGCGACGTCATGGGCTATTGCGACCCTGTCTGGATCAGCGACTACAACTACGACAAGCTCTATGACCGTCTCGTCAGTGTGACAGCGCAATCGGTGGCAGTGCTGAAAAGCGTAGGGAGCCCGCTCGCCTTTCGGCCCGTAGTCATCGAGATCGACGGCACGCTCACGATCGGCGACCCTCTATGGGCCAACAATGCACCTCTCGGGGAGCCCGTAACCGTCGAATGGGTCGATGAGGCGGGCCACAGCGAAGCGGTAGTCGCGACCTTGGTGACGGTCACCCACGTACCTGGCGGCATCATTTACGTACCAGAAATGGCGAATCCGCCAGATGCGATCCGCATCCCGGGCTACGGCACAGCGCGGCCTCGTCAACTCGATGGTCCGTGAAGCTCAGGAATAGAACGTCCCGGGCCAGAGCGTTGCGACGACGGCGCGTTGGGCTCGCTCGCGCTTCCAGTATTCCGATTCGGGGTCGAGCCGGACGCTGCCGTCGATCATTCTCTGAACCGTCGCCTCGATCCCGCCGGCAAACTCGGCGTCCTGTACGACGATGTTCGCCTCACTTTCCCAGAAGCTCGCCGTTGCATCGAGGTTAGCCGACCCGATGCTGGTCACCAGGCCATCGACCGAGACGAGCTTGGCGTGCACGTAGGGGCGAATGCACCCGCCGCGCGCGACGATCATCGGGGCGGGCGGCGGGACGAACTCGTAGACTTCGACACCGGCGGTGAGCAGAGGTTCGAGCTTCGCCTTCACCATATACTCGAAAAGCGTCCTGTGCAGAGACGCCGGAAAGAAGGTCCCGTCGTCACGCCGGGTGGCCGCGTTGCCGGTGAGAAGCTTGACGGTCACATCTCGGTCCAAGAGACGGAAGATCGCCCGCTCGAGCGTCGGCACGAATGGGAAGTCGTTGACGATGTAGACGTGGTCTTCGGCGAGATCGAACATGGTTTCGTACATCGCGAGGCCGTTGGTGTCGGCGAGCCCCCGATGCACGACCAGTCGGCCTGCGGCAGAGCCAGCCGGCTCGAGCTCTGGCAAGACGTCCAGGTCTTCGGGGATCTCGGCGCCTCCCTGCTGATGCCAGGTGTGAATGAACGTTTCCTGAACTTGCCGAACGAGCGGTCCGGTGAGCTCCACATGCGCGTCGAGCCACGGGATGCGCTCGTGACGCGTATTGTCGTGCACGGGCACCTCGTCGAAACCCAAGAAATACTCGTCGCCAGCATTCCTCCCGGACACGAACCCTCGGCGGCCGTCGACGATCACGAGCTTGCGGTGGTCTCGCTTCTTCAAGCTCGAAACGCCGACCTCCTTACTAGACTCGATCGGGTGGACCGCGAGAACCTCGATGTTGTCTTCTTCCTTCAAGGAGAGGATCAGCGGATTGAGGCGCCCGAGTACTTCTTCGTCGGAGTACAACGCGTCGACCATGAACCGTACCTTCACCCCGGCACGCGCTCGCTGGATGAGCTTGACGATCAGATGCTCGGTGAAGTCACCGGGCCGGACGATGTAGAACTGAATGTGAATCGTCGAGACGGCCTCTTCGAACGAGTCAAACAGTCGCCGTCGCGCTCTTTCGTTATCGAGCTCGGCACGAAACGAGTTGCCCGGAACTAGGCGTGACTCGGTGGTCTGATCGAGGCGCCAGTCGAGCGGACTGCTGTCCGCTTTGTCCCGGAGGAGCTGCGCCGCCTGCTCGACTTCGGGACCAAACCCGCCGGCAAGCGCGCGTTCGAGGGCGGTTGACGGCGTGATGACGCTTACCTGTTCGGCGCGACTCTCGACCGAATCGTCGTCGCGCTCAGTCAGGACTGTCGTGACCGGCACACCCTTCGCACGCAGCCGCCGTATCGCCATCTTCGCGAACATCTTGACGAAATGGACGCCCAGACTCCTGAGCTCCTCTTCCTCAGCCGAGTAGACGAGGATCGCTCCCGGCGGTAACCGCTGATTGACGACCTCGTCGTGGATGAGGGCATCCCGGTTCTTGTCGTGGATGTCGAAGTAGACGATCTCGAAACCCTGGTCGATCAAGGCTCGCAGGGCATCGAGGGTTGACGTCGCTCGGGTCGGATCTCCCGTTGGCCGCGGAAGAAAAAGAGCCGCGTGAACTAAAGCGACCGGTCGACCGCTGGCCACTTGCAGGAGTCGGTGGCCGATCAGGTCGGACACGACTTGCCCTCTATCGTTGCACACCTTCACACCGACTCGATGGAGGCCCGGCCCCGGGGCGTCGATCATGGTGCGCACTTCGGCAGTGCTGCCGATTGGCATCTCACCTACCACGGCATCGTCGACGTAGAAGCGCGCGATCGTGCCGAGCTTGCTAGCCATCCCCAAGGTTGCCGAAAGCTCCACCCGCTCTCCCGGGCTCGTCAGCACGTCGCGCTGCACACCTCCAAGGAGCCGCCTCAGGCTTGGGTTTTGGCCCCATCGATCCATCGTGGCTCCTAGAGAGCGCGCCGCCGCGTCGAGGATCGAGGGCGACTCGTCATCTGTAACCAAGCGCTTGTCGACCTCGCCGGCAATCGTCGCGGCGATTCGCCGAATCCGCTCGGCTAGATCTTGAGGTGCCTCTTCGTCGGCCATCGGCGGAGTATACGACGCCTCTCGGAAGAGTAGATCCGATCCTTCTAGCCGCCCGATTTGGGCCGTTTTGAACGGCGTCGTCGGCCGGGACGACGCGGGGTGGGTCGGCGTTTGCGGCAGTTGTCGCAGATGCCGCACTTGGGGGGACTGGTTTCGCCGAAGTAGCGGCGGATGAAGCGGCTTCGACATTCTTCGGTGTCGGCGTACTCGGCCAAAGCCGCCAGGCGCTTCTCATCCTGTCGTCGCAGTGTTTCGAGACGCTTGGCTAGCTCGTGGGCGCCTGCGCGAAGCTCTTCGAGCGCGACCCGGCTCGCGTAGTGGCCTCGTTTGACCATCGTGGTGAGCCCGAGCTCTTCGAGCTGCGCGGCGCAGGACCGCGCCACCGTTAACGGGACGCGCGCGGAAAGGGCCAACTCCTTGGGGGTGACCGTCTTGCCCTCGTCGAACCAGCTCCCGAGCGCTTTGGTGACCCGTCGGATCTGCGCGGGATCGGCTCGTCCCTGCTTTTGAAGATGCTCCTGGATGCGCAGGTCATCGCGGTCGAAAAGAAGAATGCAGTCCGAGCGCTTTCCATCCCGCCCCGCACGGCCCGACTCTTGAACGAGCTGCTCGAGCGAGCCAGGCGCCTGATAATGGACGATGTAACGGATGTCGGGCTTGTCGATGCCCATGCCAAACGCACTCGTCGCGACCATGACCATGCGCCGCTTCGACTTCATGAATTTGCGCTGGGTTGAGGTCCGCTCGGACGCCTTCATTTTGCCGTGGTAGCGGGCCGATGGGATCTGCGCGCGGGCTAGGGCGCCGGCGACCTGGTCGACCGCTTTGGTGGTCGCGCAATAGATGATGCCCGGTCGACGCAGGCGGCGAATCAAACGAGCTGCGGTGGTGATCTTTTGGTCGCCAGGCGCAATGTGAACCGCGAAGCGGAGGTTCGGGCGATGCGGAGGCGCAACCACTTCGACTGGCTTCTTCATGCCGAGTCGTTCGATGATGTCTTTTCGAACGCGAGGGGTCGCGGTTGCGGTCAGCGCTAGCATCACGGGGTTCCCGAGCACCTTCCGTTGTGCTCCGAGCCGAAGATAAGCCGGTCGAAAATCGTGCCCCCACTCGGAAATGCAATGCGCCTCATCGATGCACAAGAGCGCGGGCTTCGTCGCTGCAAAGGTCGATTCGGCGAGCGACTCGAGGGTCTCGGGGGTGGTGAGCACGATGAGCGAGCCGCCCTTGGCGACGCGGGCCAACACCTGCCTCCGCGTGGCGGCTCGAAGCGTGCTGTCGATCCGAACGACCGGCACGTGGCGTTGGCGCAGCTTTCGCTCCTGATCGCGCATCAGCGAGATCAGCGGGGAGATCACGATCGTGGGCCTGTCGAACAACACCGCTGGCACCTGATAGATGAGCGATTTCCCAAAACCGGTCGGCAAAACCACGAGCGTGTCCCGGCACCCGAGCACCGACTCGATGGCCTGCGCCTGCTCGGGGTGTAGCCGCTGCACGCCCAAGCGTTCCCTTGCCACCCGGCGTGCAGCGCGGAGGTTGCTCATGGTTGAAAGCGGGAGTTTGCTTTGAGGTGCGATGCCAACACGTCATACACGGCCTCGTGGAGGGCGCGCCGAGTATCACCTGGGACGTCCCGATACTTCTTTCGAATCGTCGAAAAGAGCGCGTTGAGGCGGCGCCGACTCGTCATGTCGAGCGCATCGACCACTTTGGTCGAGCTTTGAGCCAGGGCAGGCAACTCGCGCTTGGCATGCGACCATGCGCGGACTCGATCGAAGTGATCAACTGCTCGTGACAACAAAACGAAAGGAAAGTTGGTGGTCGGATGCGGGCCTACGCGGATCCATTCTCCATCGGGGGAACCGCGAAACGCATCCATGGCGCGCTCGCGGAGATTGCTCGCGCTCGCAAAGCGACGTGTGAGCTCGTACATCCCGACGCCCATACCGCCAAGCCCGCCGAGCATCGTGCCGGTCAAAAACGACGCAAACCCCGTCATCGCATCCACCGCGCCGCCCGCGACCGCCCCTGTGACCGTCGTGAGGGTCAGCAATGCCCTCGGCGAAAGTCCCATCACGTCCCATGTTTCTTTGGCAAAAAGATCTCCCTGAAGGTCGAGGTCGACCTCCGTCTCGGGCGACCAGTGGCCGAGGCTGTGTAGATAGACCTCCGCAATTTCGCGATGCGCCCGAGCCTCGCGCTCCCTGAGCATGTCGTGAAAGCGACGTTCGAGGCGCTTCTTTTCGAGCTCGAGAGTCGTGTCATTCGGAATCAAGACCGAGAGGTGCAGGGAAAGCAGATCGACCAAGAGCCTCGAAACGATGTTGGCCACGCGATGGAGTCTTCGTTGTTGCTCTGCGTCCAACAGCTCGACCGCCTCGCTGAGCTGAGTCTCCCATCGTGGCTCGAGCACGATGAACGCCTCGAGCAAGCGTCGCCGATCGTTCCAAGACACCGCATGAGCGTCGAACGTCCTGACGAGCCTGAAGTATTGGTTGAGCGCGCGCTCCCATTCGTCCACGTGTCGACCCGTGGCGCTCCGATTGATGAGCGCCATCGCCGGCTGACCGGTGTAGCGGAGTATTTCCATCTCGGTTTCGTAGTTCTTTCGGTAGGGCTCGTCTCCATTGACGACATAGAGGATCGCCGCACCCTCGAGAATCGGTTTCAACAACTTGCGCTCCTGCACGAGCTCGTCGGTCTCCGAAAACTCGTCGAGCAGCTCCCGAATCCGCGCCACGCGATCGGCTGCGGAGACCTCTCGCTGCTTGATCCAATGAAGCGCGCGTGGAGCGTCTTCGAAGCCAGGCGTGTCGATGACGGAGAACAGCACCCGGTCGTCCGACTCGACGGCGTATCGCACGCATTCGGTCGTCGTGCCCGGGCGGGGGGAAATCTTCACGCCGTCGTCCTCGATCAGGCTGGCGATCACGCTCGACTTTCCTTTGTTGACTCGACCGACGACGGCGAACTTCGGAAGGTCCTCATCTGCGGGCATGCTCATGATTGCGTCTCGCCCGTCACGCGGTTCTCGCGTTCGAAGAACAGATAAGGGTCGCGCAGCTCGGCGAGATAGCCTGCCCAGATCGCGGTGTCTTCCTCGCTTCCGCCCTCGGTCAGGGCAACGACGATCGGCCGGGTCTTTCCTTTTGCACGAATCGACGCTACCAAGCGTTTGAACGCGGCGTCGGGAACGGTCCACGGCTCGGATACGATCAATACGGGCGATGTATTGTCTCGGTTGATCCTTTCGATGAGGCGCTCGTCGTTGGCAAAATCACTTCCTCCGGCAGCGCCGAGCGTGCCTTGCAAGCCGAGCTGGTATCTACTTCTCAAGAAACCGCCCACGGTGCCTTCCGGACACTGCGCCTCACGCCACAGGACCCCCAGCGCGTCGTCGTGCACGCGATCACCGAGGGCGCTGCCTACCGGTTCGAGCCCGGCTCCGAGTGGCGTCACATTGCCCGGGTCTTCGCCGTGGATCCGCCGGATCGATGGCCCGGTGAGGCGTGCGACCAGACGCTCGACGTCCGGCGTATCGAGCGAGACGCTGCGGAGGCTCAGCGACACCATGATCGAGCTCCAAGCGGCCAACACGACCCGTGGCAGCAGCCCGTAGAAAAACAAACATGAAGCCAGGAAGGGCCACCATTGCCCGGACAGTGCCGGATCTCCCACGCGTGCACCCTCGCTCACCCCCACGTACGCACCTTCCAACCGAAAGTACTGGGTTGCGCGGACGAGCTCGAAGGTGGGCGTAGCTTGCGAAAGCCACTTCGACCAAGGCGCAGCCAGTGTCTGACATAGCTCGAGGAAGCTCTCAGCGCCGAGTTGAAGCGTGGTGCTCCAACCAAAGGCTAAGTCGGTGACCGTCACGTCGATGAGCAACACCGTCAGCGCCCCCACGTTGAACCACGCGGCAGCAAGCTGAAGATGGCGGAAGAGTACGTAGCGCTCCACACGGTCGTATAGGGATCGGCGCGTCAATAGACGATTGATCGCGTCGCGCGTTGGGTCATCGGCAACTCGAGCGCCGGCTTTTCGCCACAGATGCGATGCCAATCTTTCCAGGAGCAGGACCAAGGGCAAGCCTTCGAAGAAGCCGGGGCTCACGATCGCGATACCGAGCGCAGCGATGCTGATCGCCAGCGTCAAGAGCTGCACGAAGACGAGAACGCCGAGAACCACCAAAACGTTGATCGGGTGGTCGCCGGTAAAGTGAAAGATCCCAAAGGCCACAATTACGCCGACCGCAAACATCGAGAGGCTGAGAAGAGCCGAAGCCCTACGAAGCGCCCGCTCGAATCCTTTTCCGGGAGAGCCTTCATCGGCCGAACGGATCGCAGCGACCCAACGGGCAAGCAACGCTCGACGGGTGCGAGAGCCTGGAACGATGGCTTTCGCGATTTCGCGATCGCGCTCGATCAATTCGGCTTCTGAGCGTCTGTCGTCGTCAGCCAGCTGGAGCTCGAGGTCGATGAGGCCCGCCAAACCAAGGCGCGCGTTGCGGTCGGCGCTCGCGGGGTGGGGTGCTGGCATCGCCGAGTTTGTCGCACAAAATGCCTCGTTCTGCATCGCCAAGCTCGAGAGGCAGTGTTATGCCTTTGGCATGTCGAAGATGAGCACACGCCGCAAGCTTGCGATAGCGACGTGGGGCTCGCCGCGCGAAGGGAACATCTACGGAAAGATGACCCTCGACGCGACCGCCGTGCTCGAACACCTCGATCGGCTCACCAAAAAGACGGGCGTGAAGATCACCATGACCCACTTCATCGGGAAGATGGTGGCCGAGGCGCTTGCCAACTCTCCCGGGCTGAACGGGTACCTTCGGTTTGGGGTCTATCATCAGCACCAGACCGTCGACCTTTCGTTCGTCGTCAACGTCGGTGAGGGAGCCGACCTCGCCAAGGTCAAGGTCGAAAAGCTTGATCAGAAGTCGATCGTCGAGCTCGCGCGCGAGCTCAAGCAGCGCAGCACAAAAGTCCGCGGAGGCAAAGACGAGGTTTTCGAAAGCGGTAAACGGATTCTCCGCTCGTTGCCGACTTGGGCGCTTCGCCCCACGATCGGCCTCATCGGATGGTTGAGCGGGTCGGCCGGCCTCGAGCTCAGGTCTGCCGGGCTCGAGCGGTTTCCTTTCGGTGCCTGCGTCGTGTCGAATGTCGGCATGTTTGGGCTGGACGAAGGGTACATGCCGCCGACGCCATTCGCGCACGTGCCACTCTACGTGCTCATAGGAGCGATTCGCGAGCAGCCCGCCGTCGTCGATGGCAAGCTCACGGTGCGTAAGCTGATCACGATCAGCGCTACCGTAGACCACCGATTCATCGACGGGTACCAAGCAGGCGTGCTTGCCGAAACCGCGCGGCAATGCTTCGCTAACCCCGAGTGCTTCCACTCCTGAGGAATAAAGCGCGGGTGTTTGAAGTGGTTGGCGCGCGCGCTAAGGTCCTTGCGCGACGATGACGAGCTCAGCATCCGCCAGGCCGGTGAAGTACGTCAACTTGCTGTTTTGCTTCGTGTTGGTTGGGGCGCTCTATGGCCCCTATGCGGCGCATGCCCAGGAAGAACAGCCATCTGACGCGACCGGAGCGACTGACGCGGGTGTGGCTGCTGAGCCAGCCGAGCTGAGCCTATCCGAGTTCGAGAAGGCCGTGGAGCAGGTGGAGGAGAAGACCGAAGGACCGATCCCGACCAGGTTCACGATCGAGTTCGACGATACCCACGATTGGATTCGGCTCACCTCCGGCGAGTGGCTCAAAGGCGACCTCAACTGGATGCGCGAGAAGGAGTTCGAATTTGACAGCGACAAGCTCGACATCGTCACAAAGAGCTGGAGCAAAGTGGACGAGCTCCATTCTCCCCAGATCAACACCTATGCGTTCGAGGGAAAGATCGACGTCATGGGCAAGGCGGTCGTCACCAAAGACACCGTGATTATCGAGACAACCGAAGGAGTGAAGACGTTTCCTCGAAGTGAGCTGCTCTCGATCGCCGAGGGAGGCCGAAGAGAGCGCGACTGGTGGTCCACGCGGCTTAGCTTGGGGTTCTCGGCCAACGCAGGCAACACCAACCAGGGCTCATTGACCATCGCTTGGGGCCTCCAGCGCGCTGACCAGCGCACACTTGCGACGATGAGCTACCAAGGCACCTTTGGTTACGTCAACAAGGAGCAAAACGTCAACCGGCATCTCGGAGGCGTCGGGGTAGAGCTTTTGATCTGGCGGCGGTTCTACGTGACACCGGCTGTTGCGTACTTTCTCTACGACAGGTTCCAGAACCTCAAGCTCCGAGCCACGCCTGGCGCGGGCGGCGGCATTCACATCGTGGACAAGAAGAAGGTCGAGTGGGACTTCGGAAGCGGGCTTGGATACCAGTACACGCGGTTTCTCAGCGCGGCAACTGGCGTTGAGAACCCACAAAACGACGGCTTCGTCACGCTGCACACCTACGCAGATTTCGACTTCACCGACGACATCGAGCTCAAGCTCGATTGGCGCACCAATTTGGTCTACACGGCAATCGGCAACACTAACCACGTGGGTAACGCAGCGTTCAAAATCGATCTCACGGCCATCTTCTACTTCCAAACGTCGTTCTTGTTCTTGCGTACCGAGAATCCGCCACCGCGGGCCGACGGCACCATGCCCGAGCAGAACGACTACCAGCTAGTCGTCAGCATTGCGCTCGAGATTGGCTGAGCCAACGCTTCCGATTTGACGCGATCGCGTTTACCTTGGGAGCATGAACGACTTTCTAGGAATCCTGAACACCTATTTCTGGGGGGAGCGCGCCGAGGCGCTGTTCTTCATCGTGCCCATCGGCGTTCTCAGTCTCGTGTTTGCAGCCGTCGTGTATCGAACTCAGGAGGGCGGTTTCATGTGGGGCATCGTGATCCCCTTCGCATTGCTCGGCTTGGCGCTTTTGGTCACCGGTGCGGTGGTCGGCCTTCGAACGCCCGGACAAGTCGAACACCTGACAACACTCTATGAAACCGACAAAGCCGCGTTCGTTGCCGAAGAGGTGCCACGCATGGAGCAGGTGAACGCCAACTGGCCACGCTACGTCACGATGTACGTCGTCTTCTTGGTCGTCGGTGCCGCGCTGCGCTTTGCGGTCCACAAGGACTGGGCACTATCGGCGGGCACCGCGCTCATCCTCTTCGCAGCAATCGGGCTTTTCATCGATGGTTTCGCAGAGCGACGCGCGGCGCCGTACACGAATGCGCTCCATCAGCTTTCGTCTCGGGTCGACCCGGGGCCACAGTGAGGTCTTAGGCACGCTAGTTTCTTCTGAGCCAGTACGCCTCGCGGCGGAGCAGCTCGCGCTTTCGGTCAACACCCCATCGATAGCCCGCCAAGTCGCCATCCGCGCGGACGACACGATGACAGGGAACGAGCACCGCGAGTGGGTTGGCCGCGCACGCCCCTGCGACCGCCCGAACTGCGGAGGGCATCCCGAGCGCCTTGGCGACCTCGGAGTAGGTCCGCGTCTCGCCGGCTGGGATCTCGCGAAGCGCTCGCCAGACGCGTTCCTGGAACGCCGTGCCGCGGATGTCGATGGGAATGCCGGCGGGGGTCGCGATCTCTACCGCTTGGACCACGGCGGCGGTCCATGCAGCCTGCTCCGCTTCCTCGAGCCTCGCTTTCGGGAAACGTTCCGCCACCTGTGCCGCCAGCTCGTCGGGCGAATCCGCCAAGCTGACCAGACACACCCCTCGGTGGGTCCACGCGATCACCACGTGTCCAAGTGAGGACTCGGCGAGTGCGTAGCGGATCACCTCTCCGGGGGCTCCCGCTCTTGCGACCGACGGCTTCATCCCGAGCTCCCGCCCAACCCCCTCGTAGAAGCGGCTGCTCGACGCATATCCGGCTTCGTAGATCGATTCGGTAACCGATCTCGTTTGTCCGAGTGCGTCGCGGCCACGCTCGGCGAGCACCCTTCGGCGGTACTGCTGTGGCGTGACGCCGAGGTGCTTCTTGAAGGAGCGTTGAAAGTAAGAGTTGCTCAGCCCGACCGCGCTGGCGACCTCGCGGGTCTGTATGGGCTCCTCTAAAGAGAGCAGCCTGCACGCTTCCACCAACGCCTCGACCGTCTCGTCTTTGCGCGTCGACGACTCCGGTCGGCAACGCTTACAGGCTCGGTAGCCCGCGGTCCGCGCAGCCTCCGTCGTTTCGAAGAACTCCACATTCTGGCGATGTGGCAGCCGCGATGCGCAGCTCGGTCGACAGAAGACCCCGGTCGTGCGTACTCCGTAGAAAAAGCGCCCGTCGGCAAGCGTCGAGCGACCTTCCACCACACGCCAGCGCTCGGCATCCTTTTCGACGAGATCATCGATCGCAGATTCGAGCTCCAAGTGCATCGCTTCCTCCACGTTTCGCAGTGTCGCACGCGACCTCGCAGGGGGCTTCCCGCCGACTGACCGGCAATTCACGCCTCTTTGCTGATCGAGCTGATAGAAAGGGACTCGGCCATGGAGAATCAAAGTCTCGAGACAGTGAAGCGTATCGGCACCGGACTGGCCTTCATCCTGTATCCGGTCTTCTCCGGTGTCGCATTCGCGGCACACCCCAATCTCCTGAGCCTCGAGATCGGCGGAGACGTAAGCGCCAAGGTCGAAGAGTTTCACGGCAATCCCTTCATGCACTTCGGTCACTTCGTGATGCTCCTGGGCGTGCCGCTGCTGATCGTCATTTCCCTGAAGTTGATGGATATCCTGAAGGACCGAAGCCCGTGGCTCGGATTCATCGGATGCGTGATGGCGGTCTTTGGAGCCGTGGTGCTGGCCGTGGATAAGACCGCGTTGTGCCTCGTGATGAGCGCCTTCGATACGCTGCCGGAACCGGAGTACGCTCAGCTGCTACCCGGAATCGAGGCGCTCTTCGGTTTCGAGGGCTACCTGGCGATCCTTTATCTGCTGCCACTGCTTCCCCTCGGTTTCTTCATCCAGGGCGTAGGATTGTATCGCTCGCGCGCCATCCCGCGCTGGCAGAGTGCCGCGCTGATCTTTGCCATGGTGGGGTTGGGTGTCTCAGCCGCCGTGGATATTGATTTGTTCGGACTGATTGCAACAGCGATTCTCGCCGTCGCTTTCATTCCTCTTGGCATTCAGATCATCAACGAACAGGAATGACCGACCTGAAACCGGTTCTACTGACGCGAGGGGTCGAGCGGGAAGTTGTCGTTTACGTCGGGCGTGCCGTCGCTGTCTGTGTCTTGAAGGGGCTCGCGACCGATCAACTGCTGGAAGTAGATCGGGAAAAACACGTCGTCAGCCAGCTGGTTGAACTCACTGCTGCGTCCACCCACCGTGTTGGTTACCAGGTGCGTCGTCCCTGACCCCCGAAAACGAGAGTTTTAAGCGGCAACCGCGCGACCACCAAGGACGAAAGCCTATCTCGATGATCGCGCGGTTTTTTTCAGGATTGCTAGGGCACTAGGCCCTGATGCCTAGTGGCTGACACCGAGGGCGTCCAAGGTTTCCATCGTGAGTTGCCCAGCCGTGAGGCCCTCTTTGCGTTGGAACTCCTCGAGCGCCGCCATGGTACGGGCATCGAGTCGGCCGGTCCTGGCAACTTTGAAGTCGTTCTTGCGAAGTGCCTGCTGAATCGAGGCGATCGTGCTGCGGTTGGCGTTGGTCTCGCACAAGATCGCCTTCCACTGCATGCTTCCGTCCGCGATCTTCACCTTGCGGGTGATGTCGCGGTTCTCCGCGGGAATTTCGATCGTGCGACTGCTGGGCGGCTCGACCATCACGTACTTGCGAATCGTTTGATACTTGGCCGGCATGGCGACCGACTTGGTCGTCGCTGGCTCACTAAGCACGATCTTTGAGATTGTCCTGTACTCGGCGGGGATCTCTTTCCTGACGACCCGCGCTGGTTCGACGAGCACTCGCTTGCGGACCGTCTTGTAAGTCGGCTTGATCGCTACCGTCTTGGTGGTGGCCGGCGAGACGAGGACCCTCTTTCTCATCGTCTTGTAGACCGGCGGGACCTCGACCAGGCACATAATCTCACCAGTTGCGTTGTCGACACGTTGGTAGGCGCCCTTCCCCTTTTTCCAGGTCGTGTAGCCGGCTTTGACCAAGACCTTCTCCTCGACCATGTCGTACTTGGCGGGGATGGAGATCAGTTTTTCGCCGCCCTCTTTGATGGCGACCTTCTCGGTCCGCATTTCGTACTTGGCGGGGATCACCTTGATCGTCTCGCTCGCTTCTTTGATCAGCACCTTTTCGGCGACTTTTTTGTACTTGGCGGGCACGGGAATGAGCTTTTCGCCCTCCTCCTGAATGACGATCTTTTCGGTGCGCCATTCGTACCTGGCGGGAATGGTTTCGATGCGCTCACTTGCTTCCCGAACCTGAACAGATTCGCTCTGGTCTTCGTAGGATGCCGGAACCCACAAACGCGCATAACATTCGCCTGGCTTTGCGGGTGGTAGGTCTGCGCTCGTGCCGGCCTGGGCTTTCGCGTCTTGAGCCCTGGCTGGATCGTTGAGCTCGATGACCAGTCCATATGCCAGTGCACATACACTGCCGATGACGATGGAGGTTGCAATGAGTCGCTTCATGGTTGTGACCTTTCTCGAATATGGCCCGGGTACCGGGTACCGGGGAGGGTGAGCGGTAACACGGTCACCATTTAGCAACAACCGGTTTGTTGCACGTTGCGATCAATGCCGTAGGGGTGTTTTTTCACACCAGCGATTGGTCGAAAACGGTCGGCGCGCGAGCGTGATTACGCCAGCTCGACGGACTTCACGGGACGGGACTTCCCAGGAGCTGCCTCGCGTGCGCGCTTTCCCCGAATGAAGAAGCGCGCCTTGCCAAAACCACCGTTGGTCCACGAGTCCCCTTCCTTTGAGAAGTACTTCGGTGAGCCGATATCCAGGTCCTTGCCCGGCATCGCGCCGTGCCCGGTTGCTCCGGCAGCGCCGCTCCCGAAGACAATCGCCCAGTTCCCGGGAGGCAGATGGAAGTTGGTAGGGATGGTGACCTCACCGGAGTCTTGCGGTCCCACAAAAGTGGTCACGAAGAATGCGTCTTCGATGTTGGGAGGGCTCGGCGGGAGCGAATTCTCGACCGCGAAGATCGCGACGAAGAGACTGCCTGGCACGAGCTCGGTGATGTGGCCTCCGATGGCAGAAACCTGGATGGGCTCGGTCGTCGTAAACCGCACTCCGAGCCACTGATTCGCGCTGAGAGTAAACCCTTGATCTTCACCGGCCACGCCCAGCTTTGCCGACTCGAAGACCGGTAGCTCGGTAGCTGCCGCTGCGTGCCCAAGAGCCCCGGACAACCAGACCAGTACGCTCAACGCCCAAAACGCATTCGTTCCCCGCATAAGCTCCCCCATGCAGGTCACAATAACAACGGAATATTACTATTTCAACGCAAGTCACCACCCCGCGGATAGATTACCTGCGTTGACGTTCAGCAGCCCCACAGCCGCGATTCTGCAAAGGCCGGCGGTTAATCTGCGTGGGCGCGTTGGTAGGCGGGCCGCGCGGTGATGCGCTGCACCCATTGCTCCACGCCAGAGCCCGGCGTCAGCAGGCTGGACTTGTAGGCCCACGCCATCATGCCGCCGTTCATGACGTCGGCAGCAGAGAACTCATCGCCTAAAAGAAACAGTCGATTCCTGAGAGTGCTTTCGAAGAGGTCGACGATGGCGTCGAAGTCTCTCTTCGCCTCTGTGAGCCGTTGCGGATCTTTTCCTTTGTCGAGAAGGACTGCGAAAAGGACGGGCTCCAGGGTGCTCGTCGAAAAAGCCATCCATTGGCAGTACTCGGCACGACGCGGGTCGGTGATCATCGGCGCGAGCCTGGCGTCGGGAAAGCGATCGGCGAGGTAGAGACAGATCCCGAGAGATTCGAATATCACGTCATCGCCGTGTCGCAGAGCGGGCACTCTACCGAGTGGATGAATCGCGAGGTACTCGGAAGTCTTGTGCGCGCCCTCCGAGAGCTTGACGAGCTCGACCCGATAGTCGAGGCCTATCTCTTCGAGAAGCCAACGTGGTCTCGTAGACCGCGTGCGCGGGTGAAAGTACAAGGTCAGTTTCTGATCAGGCTCGGTCATTTGGCGCCGCGCTGGATCTCTAGACTACATCGACCGCGCTTGGTAGCTGACAGAGGTGGCGATCGGAAACGTGAGCTACCTACCAACTCGGTTGGAGTGGCCTGGTTTCTTGGGTCCTGAGGCAGCGAAGGGTTAAGGCGCGCGCGGATCATTTGAGCTGGGGTTATTGCGGCGGTGGATCGAACCGATGATATTGGTCGGTGGTGCCTCGCTGTGAATGATCCGCGTCTCTCAAGACGACGGCCGCTGGCCATGGGTCTGTGCCAAAGCCTCGGCCTTCTGGCCGCGCTGAGTCTCGTAGCTTGCGACGCCCAGATTTCAGGAGGGGGTTTCGGCACGCCTCCGGACCTCATCGGTCCCGAAGCGAGACGGGTGAGCCTCGGACATGCAGTTGGGCGCCGATTGACACGAGAGGAGTACTTCAACTCCCTGGAGGTCGTGCTCGACGTAGATCTCGACGCAGACGACTACGACCTGCCGCGCGACAATCGCATCCCCGAGGGGTTCCGTAACTCCGCCGAGGATCTATTGCTCAGCCCAGCCCGAGTACGCGCTTACGATGCGATCGCTGAAGAGGCCGTGGCCCAAGCGGACGTGGCCGGTCTCGTGTCTACATATGCCACTTGTACCGAGATGCGCGCGGATTGCTACGATGGATTCGTCGATCGTGTCGGCCTGCTCGTAATGCGTGGTCCGGTAGCCGACACCGAACGTGTCTTCTTTTCGCGCCTGGTCAACTTGGCCCAAGAGGAAGGTGAAGGGTTTCAAGAAGGGGCAGCCCTCGTGCTACGGGCGATGCTGCAGTCGCCGTACTTCATCTATCGTCTCGAGTCGCAGGCAGGGCAAAACGTTGGGGAAGGACGCGAAGTCGATTCGTTCGAGCTGGCGACACGACTTTCATTCTTGGTGTGGAATGCAGCGCCTGACCAAGAGCTGTTGGACCTTGCTTTGGGGGGCACTTTGCGCGCGAATATCGACGCACAGGTTGACCGGATGCTCGATCATCCGCGAGCCCGCCGCGCCTTTCGTCAGTATGTCGAGCAATGGCTCTACCTAGATGCGATCCCCGAGTCCTTCGAGCTTGGGACGGACATGAAGGAGGAGACCTATCGGCTCTTAGAACGGCTGGTTTGGGAAGAAGACGTCGACACGATGCGAGCGTTCGTCGAAGACCGAGCCGAGCTGTCGGGGGCGCTCGCCAGCTTCTACGGTCTCCCGCCCTTGGATAGCGGATTCGCCACCTACGACTTGAGTGGTGTACCCGAGCGGATCGGCCTTCTGACAAACGCCAGCGTGCTCGCAGCCCGAACCATCAATCCGTCGAGCTCGATGATCGACCGCGGCCTTTTCGTTTTGAACGACCTCTTTTGCCAGAGCGTGCCGCCTCCCGAGGACCCAGAGCTCCGCGAAGCCATTGACGAGATCGCCGTACCAGAAACCAGCGGCCTTAGTCAGCGGGAGCGCTTTGGGATTCAAAGTGAAGAGGCCCTGTGTCGCGGATGTCATGGCCTGTTCGACCCGCTCGGGTTGGCGTTCGAGCAGTACGGATCCGCGGGACAGTACATCACGGAAGACGAGTTCGGAAACCCGCTAGTAGGTGGAGGAACCGTCGCCGTCGGCGATGTCAACGCGGAATACCAAGATGTCGAGGAGTTTGCGACCGCGCTCGCCGCGAGTGAAACGGTGGCTCGCTGTATCGCGGAGAAGAGCGTGCAGCATGCCTACGGTCGCAAGATGGGAGCCAAAGACGAGAATGTCCTATCGGAGGTCTTCGCGAGCTTCGATGCGCAGGGCCGCACGTACCGCGCACTGATCCGTGCGATCGCAATACATCCGGAGTTCTTGCTCGTCGAGGTTGCACCATGAGTAAGCTCACGCGGCGACGCTTTCTTCACGGAGCGGGCACAGTGGCCATCGGATTACCGATCATGGCATCGGCGACTCGGTTCGCCGCAGCCGCTCCAGGGGTCGCACCGCCACGCTACGTCTCTCTCTTTTTCGGCAACGGAATGCCAAAGAAGTTTGTCGAGAACGGTTACAGCGGAAGCGTGCTCGCGCCGTTGGCCCCCTTCCAGTCGAAGCTGTCGATGATTCGCGGTCTTCAGCTCAATGAGAATGGCGGTGCGCTCTTGCACTACAAAGGCACCGCGCGCTTCGGCAAGGGCATGCATCCGCCGAGCGAGTCCAGCCCCGGCGGGGAGTCCCTCGATAACAAAGCACATCGGACGCTTGCTTCGGATTCACTGCTCCTCAACCTCAACATGCACACGCACGTGACGGGTGGAAACCCGGCGACACGTTGGTATCACAGCTGGCGTGGCGTCAATCAGCCCAACGACGAGTTGCTTCGGCCGCTTGACGTGTTCGATGCGATCTTCGGGACGTTCATGCCGCCCGATCCCGGCAGCCTAACCGACGAAGAGCGGCGTCAGATTCGCTACCGAAATAGCGTACTCGATTCGGTTGTGGACCAGTACCAAGAGTTGTCGAGCGACCGATCCCCCTACAGCGCCGGGGTGCGGGCGCTGATTTCGGATCACTTGGAACTCGTGCGGTCGCTCGAGCGGCGATCCCTCGATATGGAAACGATGCTACCCCCGGTGAGCTGCGATACGCCGGCAGCACCAGCCGACATCACGCCGAGTCAGGCTTGCACGGCCACGCTTTGTCCAGGGGATGACAACTTCTATTACGGTTCCGGCGGAGCCAACTGGAATGAAGTATGGGAGCTCAACTCGGACCTCTATGCGATGGCGCTTCGATGCGGCGTGACACGCTTCGGCACGATGGGTTGCTCGGGTGGCGGTGACCGATATCCCATCCCCGAGCTGCGTGCGCAGGGCATCACCGAGAGCCCGCACGTCCTCGCGCATCCGTGGACACGCGCGAACGAAAACGGTTTCGACGTTTGTGTCCGATGGTTGATGGAGAAAGTCGCCTACTTCTTGGCCCAGCTCGACGATCCCGCCTGGCCAGACCCGGCTGGAGGCACGGTGCTCGACAACACGATCGTGCTCATCGGCACCGAGCTAGGTACCGCCGCCGACAACCAACACCACGTCGACTACATGACTTTTTGGTTGGCTGGGGGTGGCGGCCGCATCCAAAGCGGTATTTTCGATTACGACGGGCGCTCCGACGTCGACCTCTACAGCACGATCAGCCGCGCGATGGACCTGGGCGACCAGTTCGGCGACGCAGCCGACTTCAATGGTCACTTCGACTTAGTGCGATAGGCTACGCGATCCGCACCGCTGGCCGTTCTTCAGGAGTCTCGCTCTCTTGCTTGCCCTTCTGTCTTTCGCTCAGGATCTCGTCCATCGTCTTCGGGCGAAGGTCCTCTGTGCTGAATGGCAGCGGGTCGATTCCACGTTCGAGCCACGTGTGCTTGCCTGCGAGCAAGTCTTTGGCGACGCGCGCCGCGTGTGCATCGTCGTTACGCCAGAGCTGGCGGAACAGCACGTCGATATTCCGGCGCGCCTGCCGCGCAAAGAAGTCGGCGAGGTCTACCGCACTTGCTGCATCTTCGAATCCCTCTTGCTGGAGCTTGTGCGCGTGGCGAACCGTCGCAGCGAGCGCGAAGATCTCGAGGCCGATATCGACGACCCGGAACAAGAAACCCTGCCGCCGCTCGAGGCCCGGCCCGAAGCGGGCCATGCCGTGGAACGTGTTGCGTGCGAGTCGCGCCGATGCGCGTGCCGCATAGCGAAGGTGCTTCGCGAGCTTCCCGTAGCGTGAGAAGCTCGGCCACAAGCTCCAGCGGAGCCAGCGCGTCGGATACCACCACGAGTAGAAGGCGATGATCTTCGGCAAGGCTCCGAGCCGTTGGCCGATGGTGGCGTCTGGGTCGACCAGCTTACCAGCGACTTGCAGGTGCGTGTCGACAGCTTCGCGCGCAATGAAGAGATGCATGATCTCGCTCGAGCCCTCGAAGATCAGATTGATCCGGTTGTCGCGCATGATCCGCTCGATCCCGATACCCGGCTCGCCACGCGCGGTCAGCGAGCGTTCGGTTTCGTAGCCGCGGCCACCTCGAACCTGCAAGGTCTCATCCGAGAGCTTCCAGTTTCGGACGGTATTCCATTCTTTCGCGGCCGCCGCCTCGAGACGAATGTCGACGCCCTTGAGGTCGGCGAGCTCACCCACGACATACGCGATCGACTCCATCGCAAACGCGGAGGAAAGAATGTAGGCGTTCTTCAGCGCGACCGCCTCGTGCTGACCGACCGGGACACCCCATTGGATACGAGCGTTCGACCACTTGCGCACGACCTCGACGAAGCGTTTCGCCGATCCCGAGGTGGCTGCCGGTAGGCTGAGTCGCCCGGTATTCAGAGTCACGAGCGCAATCTTGAGCCCGTCGCCATCTTTGCCGATCCGGTTTTCCTTCGGGACCTTGACGTTATCGAAGCTGACCACCCCGTTGGCGAGGGCGCGTAAGCCCATGAAGTGACAACGATGGTCGACGGTGACCCCGGGCCAGTCCATTTCGATCACGAAGCAGTTGATCCTCTTGGTGGCCGGGTTCCGCGCCATGACCACGATGAGCTCGGCGAGCGTGCCGTTGGTGCACCAGAGTTTTTGTCCGTTGAGCACGTAATGCTCGCCGTCTTCGGAGAGCTCCGCGGTCGTGGCGAGCCGTGCGGGATCAGAGCCCACTGCAGGCTCTGTCAGCGCAAAGGCGGAGATAGCTCCCTTCGCACATCGCGGCAGGAAGCGTTTCTTTTGCGCCTCGGTCCCAAAGAGCTTGACCGGTTGTGGTACGCCGATCGCCTGATGCGCGGACAACAATGCGATAACGTTGCCGTCATAGGAGCCGACTAGCTCCATCGTTCGGACGTACTCCGGGTGCGTGAGACCGAGGCCCCCGTACTCCTTTGGAATCTTCATCCCGAAGGCACCAAGCTCCGCGAGACCGCGGATCACCTCAGGGGGATACTCCCCGGTTGCATCGATCTCCGCCGAGTCGACATTGTCGCGGAGGAAGTCGCCCAGCTTGCGATAGAACTCCCAGAACTCAGGACGGTCGGGTGCATCGAGCGAGAGTCTTTCGAGTAGATCGATTCGGAAGTTCCCGAGAAACACATCGCGCATGAAACTCTGTCCGTGCCATTCCTTCTCTCGCGATTCTTCCGCGACTCTGCGCGCTTCAAGTGCGTCTACTTCGCTTGTCATTCAAAGCCTCCAGACTTCCTACACCCGCCGTCAGATCGAGGGCGACAGTGAAATATTGGGGATGGAGCGCGTTTTCACAACCCTCAACAAGTCGTTCCAAAGCAGACTTGCCGTTTCGCTGCAAAGTTACGCTATCTTTATAGAAGCTGAACACCATTTTGGGCCGCGAACTGGGTTTGTCCACATCACAATGGATTAGCGCAGCCCACTACGGCACCTACTCAGGATACGGCTCCGTTTCCATTTCGATCGTTTCCTCTTCATAAGCTCGCCTCCCCAAAAGTGTTGCACTGGTTCACATCACCGGTGGCGTAGCCTTGCTTGAACCAACTCACGCGTTGTTCCGAGCTCCCATGCGTGAAGGACTCAGGTGTGATGTAGCCTCGCGATTGTCTCTGAAGGCGGTCGTCTCCGATCGCGCTTGCCGCGTTGAGGCCTTCCTCGATGTCACCTTGCTCTAGCAAATCGCGTGTTCGATCGGCATGGTGCGCCCAGATGCCAGCCAGGCAATCGGCTTGGAGCTCCTGACGCACCGAAAGTTGATTGGCTTCGACCTCGCCGACCTGCGCCTTCTGCCGTTGCACTTTTTCCGAGATCCCTAGCAAGGTCTGCACGTGGTGCCCGATCTCGTGGGCGATCACATAGGCCTGCGCAAAGTCTCCGGGAGCCTGAAATCGGTTCTGCAAGTCGGAGTAGAAGCTCAAGTCGATGTAGACTTTTTGGTCGGCGGGACAGTAGAACGGGCCCATGGCGGCTTGGGCAAAGCCACAGGCCGACTTCACCGCACCGCTGAAGAGCACGAGAGTGGGTTCTTGGTAGTCGCGACCAGCCTGTCGGAACACGGCGTTCCACGTGTCCTCCGTGTCCGCCAGGACTACCGCGACGAACTGCGCCTGCTCGTCTTCGAGTTTGGTCCTCTGCGCAGGCGGTGTCGCGGGGGTCTGCTGTTGTGTCTGTACCACTTGCATCAGCGCCCTGGGATCGACTCCTAGGAACAATCCCACCCCGACCAGGAGCAACAACCCGAGACCGCCGCCAGCCAGTGCGGGGCCAGCGCGCATGCCGCGGCGATCCTCGACGCGCGCACTCTGCCTTCTGCCTCTCCAGCGCAAGTTGGCCTCTCTGGTTTGGATTCTGCCTACAGGTCGTCTTCGACACTCGCTCCGCCGCCCTCGAGGAAACCTGCGAGATGCTGCGCCCGTACGGCGACTTCGCTGAGCTTTTTCGAAAGCGCGCCACGGGTTTGCGGGCCGACATCGCCATCGACGTCGACGCCGGCGTCCTTCTGGAAGTCGCGAATCGCGTTCCGCGTGCGCCGTCCCATCATGCCATCGTGTTTGCCGGGTTTGTACCCGCAGATGTCGAGCGCTTCTTGCAATGCTTTGATGTTGTCATCTGCCATGATTCACTCCTAGTTCAGGCCCCAAGCCATGGCCCAGGCCTTCGCGGCTTCCCCAAACGCAGCGGGGTTCTCGGCGCCGAGCTTCGTTGAAACCCCGTTGTACTCCGCTTTCAGTTTCTTGAACTTGTCTTTGAGCTCATCCGAGGCGCCTTGTCCGGCCGCCTTTGCAGCTTTGGATTTCGCGCGAAGGTCGGCGACATCGTACTTTGCGAGCATGCCGGTGAGAATCGCTGCTCCAGTTTCAGCGTCGGAGGCGCTTTTCAGGGCGTTCACACCCGCTTCGAAGACGGCGACGAGGTTTTCCGATGCGCTACCCGTAAGTGCGACCTCGGGGATTGCGGGTCCCGCAGGCTCAGCGGGTGCCGCAGGTTCTGCGGAAGGCTCTGCTGCTGGTGCCGCCCCTGGGGCTGGCAGTGGCGCTTCCGGCGCCGCTTCTTTCTTCTTGCAGGCCGCGGTCGAGATCATCGCCAGCGCGACCAACCCGAGTGTGACTTTTTTCATGGAGTCCCCTTTTCCGATGAGTGGGGACGGAGGATACGGATGCCGCGTCTCCAAACGCAAGTCGTTTCTACGGGGCTGCGCAAGACCTGCAAATGCGGCGAGAAAGATGATCGCGCGCCCATTTGGGTGCCCTTTCGAGCTTCCGGTAGACTAATTCGTGATTGGCCGGGGCGCGAGGGCGCAGCGGTTCGGGGGGCGATGCGGTTTCTGTGGGTGCTTTGCTTCGTGCTGTTGGTAAACCGATTCGGGTGAGCGCTACCTACCGGCCGCGAATCGGCGGGGAAAGCGAGCTGGCAGGTAACGTGATCGCCGGTTCGGGCGCAGAAGCTGTCGTGATCGAGCGCGGGAACGATCTCGTTCTTATTGGGCTGGGCTAGGCAACGCCTCCTCGGGGATCCGCCTCGAAGGGGACATCGACGGTTTGCTGCTTCGAGGCAACGTAATCTCGGACAATGGAGGGGATGGCGTGGTGTGCGCCGAGGGCGCAACAGGCCAGTGGGTCATGCTGAGCAACATCGTTGGCGTCGACCAAGCCGAGAGCCGGGTGCTTCCGAACCTCGGACACGGCGTCTCGATTTCATCGGGCTGTGACGGCGCTGCGATCGGAACGATCGGGTTGGATCAGGGAAACATCATCGCTCACAACTTGAAGGCGGGGATCCGCGTTGCCGACGGGACCAGCTCAGTGCGCGGCAACTCCGTGTTTCTGAATGGTGAGTTAGGCATCGATGCGGGAGAAGATGGAGTGACCCCGAACGACACCGCCGATGCGCTGCTCCCGGTGAACTTCCCGGAAGTCGAGGAGACGATCCGAGCAGGTGGCAGCCTCGTCGTCAAAGGCTGTGTGGTCGCCGGGGCCACGATCGACGTGTACGAAGCATCGGCCGACCCAAGCGGTTTTGGAGAGGGCAAGCAACACCTTGGCGCCATCGTCGAAGGGGGAGTGTTGGGTGATGACGAGCAAAGGGGATGCAGCGCCGAGAACGACGCGACGTTCTCGCTTACCGTGGAGACCGGGGTGATCTCGATCACATTGACGGCAACGAGTAGCGGGCGGACCTCCGAGTTCTCCCCAGTCTATTCCGAAGCCGGCGAGGATCCGGATCCAGGTTGCGATACCGACGCATCCTGCCAAGCCCCGACGCCTGTCTGTAACCCGTGCTCCGGCGGTGCGCGGTCTGCATCGACGATGCCGACGCGGGTCAGGTCGATTCAGGCTGCGACGAAGGAGCGCCGCTTTGTGTCGCGGTCGCCGATGCGGAGCCCCGCTGTTCGACTGCCACCGGGTCTGAGCCCGAGCCCGACACGACTGATGGCGGTTGCTCACTCACCCGACCGGGTCCCCACGCGCCGAACGCTCCGGGGCAATTCTTAATCCTTGTGGGCTTTATCTTGACCTGGCGTCGCAGAAAATGGTGACAAGCAACACAAATACTTGATTTGTGTAGTAACAGACGATTAACTGAACCCACCGGTTCCTTGGGGGGATCCCCAGGCGCCGCTTTCTTGAGGGGGAATCATGGGTCGTCGTGTTTGGGGAAATCGCGTTGCCGCGCTGTTGACGCTGCTCGGTATCTGGGGGTGGTCTGCAACCGCTGATGCTTCGCATTTTCGTCATGGAACGATCCAGTGGCGCATTCCCGACCCGCTCGGTGCTCCGCTCACGGTCGAGTTCACAGTCACCTCGAGTTGGCGTACCTCCTTCATTGGCACCACCAATCTCAACTTCGGGGATGGAGCCACCAACGGGGGCGAGACCGGAACCACGATCGGAACTGGGGTCGATGCGAATGGCAACCCGTACTCGACGCAGCAGTATGTGGTGACCCACACGTATGCTTCGGCCGGTTCCTATATGGCGTTCTACGACAGCTGCTGTCGCGTTTCAGGTCTGCAAAATGGAGCGAACCAGCCTTTCCGTGTCGAGACCAACGTCGTCATCGAGGCGGATGGAAGCAATCTGTCACCACCAGGAACGGCGAGTCCCGCGATCATTCAAATGCAGATAGACGGGGTGCGGACGCATGATTTCTTTTTCTTCGATCCAGACGGCGACCCCGTTACCTGTCGTTTCGCGACTGCGAGCGAGACGGGCCTGCCCGACGGTCAAGTCATTCCCAGCGTTCCACCGAATGGCGATCAGCCGACGATCATCGCATCGATGGGCGCGTGCCAGATCGAGTGGGACCTCACGGATGCTGTATTGGGACAGCAGTATGTGCTCCACTTCGCGCTCGAATCGCCAAGCCCAGGTGGCACCAGCTCGACTTCGATCGACCTCATCGTAGACATGGTCTCTGCGCCCATTCCAAGCTGTCCGGACAGCGACTCGTTCACCGTGCCGGTAGGTACCCCATTCTCGCAGATGGTGAGTGCGACCGACACTGGCGACCTCACGATCGGTGTCATTGGTCTTCCTCCAGGAGCGACCTTGACGCCCCCTGCGGGCACGTCGGGGTCAATGTCGGTCTCGACGACGCTCGACTGGACGCCGGTCTTCGCGGACAACGGGACCACCAATTACACGGTCATCACATTCACGAACCCAGCGGACATCACCGGAAGCTGCACGCTCACGATCAATGTGCCCGCCGTTTGCGGGAACTCGTTCATCGAGCAGGGCGAGGCCTGTGATGACGGGAACATGATGAACGGTGACGGCTGCAATGAGGACTGCCTTTTGGAGAACGGGCAGGTCTGTGCAGACCGCAACCAGTGCGAGAGCGGGGTGTGCGACGCCGCGGAGAACCCCGATGTCTGCGAGCCCGCCGATACGTGCGGCAACAGCGACCTCGAGGGCGCCGAAGCTTGTGACGACGGCAACCCCAATGCCGGGGATGGATGTAGCAACTCGTGTGCTGTCGAGCCAGGCTGGACCTGTCCAACTCCAGGGACGCCCTGCCAAGAGATCTGTGGCGATGCGATGGTCGTCGGTAGTGAAGGCTGCGACGACGGCAATGTTGCCGACGGGGACGGATGCAACAGCGTCTGTTTGCGAGAAGAAGGCGCCGATTGTGCCATGGGCGCGGAGTGCGCCACGGGGCAGTGTGACGCCGGAGGGCTGGGCTGCGTGGTCTGCTTCGACGACCAAACCGGCGTGACGACAGACTTGGGATGCAGCGGGATTGCGCCCTACTGCGACACGAGCGGCATGTTCCCATTCTGTGTTGCGGGATGCTCGGATAGTGGCGTCGGTGCGACGGACGTCGGTTGCTCTGGGACGGATAACGCGTGTGAAGTCGGCGGCAGCAATCCTGTTTGCGTGGATTGCACCGACATCGCCGATTGCACAGCGGGTGACGCCTGCAACTTGGACACCAATACGTGTGTCGTGGGCTGCTTCGTAGACGCGGACTGCACACTCGGGACCGAGCCCGTGTGCGACACGGCGGTATCGACTCCGGGCCTCTGTGTCACCTGCATCAACGATGAGGTAGGGGTGAGCGCCGATGAAGGCTGCACCAATCCGGCGCTTCCGCTCTGTAACGGGGCGGCCGGTGTAGCTGGAAACGCCTGTGTCTTGTGTCTCAACGACATGATGGGAACCGCGATGGACATCGGCTGTACGAGCTCCGATGCGGCGCTGTGCGACACGTCCGTAGCGGGTGGTGTTTGCGTGGAGTGCATTACGGACGACCACTGTCCGGGGCTTCAGGTGTGCACCGCGGGCCAAACATGTGATTACCCCGACACGGATGGGGACGGGGTGACCGACCAGCTCGACACCGATGATGATGGTGACGGTGTTCCCGACGACCAAGAGGGCGGCGGCACCGATGTGTCGGTCGACACCGACGGTGACGGCGTACCCGACTATGCCGATCCCGAGGAGGTGAGCTGCCCCGACGACAACTCCGACGGTATTTGCGATGCTCTCCCGAGCAGCGTCGACCAGGATCGAGACGGAATTCCGAACCATCTCGACCTCGACAGCGACGGAGATGGAGTTCCCGACGCCACCGAAGGCCACGATGCCGATGGAGACGGCGTGGCGGACGCCGTGGCTTCCGGCAATGATGACGATGGCGACGGGTTGGACGACGCGTTCGATCTCGATTGCGCTGGGATGCCCGGAGGTTGCGCTGCCGACGGCCTACCCGCAGCGGTGCAGAACAGCGATGGTGACGAAGCGCGGGACTATCTCGATGCCGATAGCGACAACGACGGCCTGCTCGATCGAGTCGAGGCATTCGACGGAAACGGCGACGGGATTCCCGAAGCGCTTCCCAGCGGAGTCGACGCCAACGCTAATGGGCTCGACGACGCCTTCGAGGTCAGCCAGGGCGGCATCGGCACGACCGGTCAAGATACCGACAGCGACGGCCGACCAGACTATCTCGACCAAGACAGCGATGACGATGGTATCGCCGACGGCGTCGAGTGTCCTGACCCGACCGGGTGTCCGGATACCGACGGCGATGGCGCACCCGATTTCCTCGACACCGATGCAGACGGCGACGGAATACCGGACTCGACCGAGGGACACGACGGCAATGCCGACGGCTTGCCCGACTTCCCGCCGCTTGGAATGGACGACGACGGCGATGGCCTCGACGATGCCTATGACATCGACATGGCCGGAGGCGTTCCAGCTCCGCTCCCGGATCGCGATGGTGACGGAACACCGGATTACCGGGACTCGGACGACGACGGCGACGGGGTAGGATCCGCATTCGAATGCCCCGACCCGGGGGCGGGCTGTCCCGATGGCGACGGCGACGGGGTACCGGACTACCTCGACCCCGACCAGAGCCCAGTCGATACCGACGGTGACGGGATTCCAGATGTCGTGGAATGTGACGGGGATGTCCCGAGCTGCCGCGACACCGATGGCGATGGAATGCCGGACTATCAGGACCCGGACGACGACGACGACGGGGTTCCGACTTCGGTCGAATGCACCACGAGCCCCGACCTTTGTGACACCGATGGGGACGGCTTCCCTGACCATCGGGACATCGACAGTGACGGAGACGGCATCATCGACTCGGTCGAATGTGTCGACGGGATAAGCTGCACCGACTCTGATGGGGATGGCGTACCCGACTATCTCGACCTCGACAGCGATGGTGACGGGATTGTCGACGCGGTCGAAGGGCACGATGCGAACATGGATGGTGAGCCGGATGCGGTCGCGCTCGACATGGACACCGACATGGACGGCCTAGACGATGCGTTCGATCCGGACAACGTCGGCGTCGCAGCCCCGACACAGGACACCGACGGGAACGGCACGCCGGACTACCAAGATCCGGACGATGACGGAGACGGCATCGACACTACGTTCGAGTGCGCGGATCCAGGAGCAGGGTGCCCGAACGGCGACGCCGACGGGATGCCCGACTATCTCGACGCGGACAACGCGTTGGACGATAGCGATGGCGACGGGATTCCCGATGTCGTCGAATGTCCCCCACCGGGCGATCCAGTAGGCGATCCATTCAACTGTCCCGACACGGACAACGACGGGACGCCCAACTTCAACGATCCCGATGACGACGACGACGGGATCGACACCGCGGCCGAGAATTACGACGGCGATTCGGACCCGACGGACCAAGACAGCGATGGCGACGGCACGCCTGACTATCTTGACAGCGACGACGACGGCGACGGCACGCCGACTGCGGGCGAGTGTCTTGATTTCGACGCAGGCTGCGCGGATAGCGATGGCGACGGAGCTCCGGACTACCTGGATGTCTGTGGCGACGACATGGTGAGCGTAATCGATGTCGCTTCAGGCTGGGAAGAATGCGACGACGGTAACGCGATCAACGGCGACGGATGTGACAGCACTTGCCGCGTCGAGTTGAACGTGCCGGACACCGACGGCGACGGGATCATCGACGACGTCGAATGTCCACCGCCAGGGAGCCCGCTGCAGCTGTCGAGCTGCCCGGATACCGACGGTGACGGGATGGTCGACTTCCAAGACCCAGACGACGACGGAGACAGCATCAACACCGCGGACGAGAGCTACGACGGCGACTCGGATCCCACCGATGACGACACCGATGGCGACGGCATCCCGAACTATCTCGATCCGGACGATGACGACGACGGCATTGATACGGCGGACGAGGTTGCCGCATCGGACGAGCTTGGCAACGACGACGTCGACGGAGATGGCGACGTGAACTGGCTCGATACCGACAGCGACGGCGACGGCATCGAGGACGGTGATGAACCGACAGACGCTGACTCGAACGGGGTCCCTGACTACCTCGAGGCGGCTGGTCAAACGCCTGACGACTTCGGGGGACTGACACTCGAAGGCGGCGGTGGCGTCGAAGGGTGTCATGTAAAGCTGACAGGCCAACAAAGCCCGGCAGGCGCAGTTCTCTTGTTCTTTGCCGCGTTGTTGTTGGCCGTGCGCCGCCACCGACGGCACTAATCAAAACACATCGCTTGCGCTGACTAGCTCTGGTCGCCTCGGTACATGATCCCCACGAATGGGGTCAGCCACCGTTGGGTCGAATCGAAGAAGTTCCCGGCCCCGGTGAAAGAGTATTTGATACCGATATCGATGTAGACGCGGTCGCCGGTTTTGATTCCAATGCCGAGCTTGGCGGTGAAGCCGGGGGCGAATGTGAAGCGCGCGCGGTTGGTACAATACCAAAAGTTGCAAGACAGCTGTTGCACGTCGCGGTACTTCCACCAGTTCGCGTCGAATGCAGCACTCAAGTAGGGGAGCACTGCTTTGGCCCTGGGAACCTGAAAACGGATCTCGGGTTCGATGTAGAGGCGTGATAACGGGCTTCGACCTAGCTCTTCGCCCCCGGGGATCTGGCCCACATCGATCGCATTCCAGCTCGCTCCGAAACCAGCGGCGAAGACGAGCCAACTTATGTCGAGCCCGACCCAGGCGTACATGTCCGCCCCGGGGCGAACCACGTCGTGGTCGACTTTGAGAAAGACCGGCACGCCCAGCGTGGCCCCGGCGATGACCCGAAGGCCTGGGCCCCTCACTGGGGTGTATCGCTTTCCAGACGATGCCGGCACGTAGTCTTCGGCGGACGCTTGCGGCGTGAGCGCAAAGAGGCCCAGTGCCATGGTCACCGGCACCCAGTGAATGAAGCTAGTCTTACGCATGACCGACATCTCCATGACAGCTCAAGGCGTGTTGAGCGACTCGACGACATCGAAGAGATCGCCAATGTCGTAGAAGTCGACCTTGACGAAGTTGGGGAGGGCGTTGCCTTCTTCCTCGCATTGCTTGGCGCGGTCGATGAACAGAGGGTTGTAGTTGACCATCTCGGCCAGCTCCGGCGCACCGAAGATGTTGGTCAGGAAGTGATTGAGCAGGAACAACGGATTGTCTGGGTTGCCGCGATTCGGGTCGCAATTGAAATCTTCAGGGGCTTCCCATGAGAAATGCGTCTCCCAAGCGTGGTCCCAGATATACATCAGCCACGGATACTCCGCGTCACCAGGTTTCTCTTGAAACACCACCAAACGAGTGTCCGCGTCGATCATCTCCCCCAAGGTCGGCCAAGGCTCGCCCACGACATGTGGATAGGTGAAGCTCAGCAGCCCGCTGTCCTCGATCGCACTCGCTGTCTCGGCGTTCTCGATGTAGCTTTCGAAAATGATCGAGACGACCTCGCTCGGATTGCTCTCCAGAAACGTGCGAATCTCGCTGAGCCCTTCGACCAATGGCTGGCTTCCGAGCCCGCATAACGCGTGGCAGAGCAGTAGCTCTCCATTTTCATTATAAGTGTCGAGCTCCATCGCGCGGATGCCGTCGTCGAGCTGCCGCGTGATGTTGAAGTTTTGATTCGGAACCATCCATCCATTTTCGGCATTCGACATCGCGTTATGCGCCATAGGGTACGAGACTTCATCGAAGCGTCGGTCACAAAAGCGGGAACTGCCGTTACAAGCAGAGGGGGCGACGCTGCCATCACTACCACCGCCGCCGTCGACGCCCGCGTCCGAGCCTGGGCTGCTGCCCGAATCCGAGCACGACATGCCACACACGATCACGGCAGGGGCCAGGAGCACGAGGAAGAAGGCATCTCGATTCACGGCCAGACCTTAGCTTGCAGCGGTCGTGCGCTCAATGACTCGCTACAAGCTCTTCAAATACTGAACCGCTTCCTCAGCGTCGGTCCGGAGGCAAGCGTTGGCATTGGTCTTTCTCTTGAGAAGACCCTCGGTTCGTGTTCGCCGCTGTGCCTGCCTGAGAGCGGGGATGGCTCGCTTGTCGCCCAGGGCCCGCAGCTTGGCCACGGCATCCCTGCGGTCGGCGCAACTGTTGCCCTGTTGGAGATCGAGCTCGTAGGCATTGAGTCGATCGATCTGGTCGCCGAGGCCCACTTCGTCGGCAACTGCCATCGCGCGCTGTCGTGTATGCAAATTGCCGTCGGATGATGCCAGTCGCACGAGCTCTTCCTCGGCATCGCCATCATCCCGTGCGAGCGTTCCGAGAATATCGAGGGCCTCGTCGATGACGCGCGGATCCTGCTTTGCGAGCATGAGGTCGAGGTTGGTTCGAAGTAGCTTGTTCTTCGAGAGACTCGGCTCGAGCGAGATCGCGCGGCTGTACGCTTGGAGCGCTTCGATGTTCCGCTGTGCGCTCGCATGCGCATGTCCGAGAACGAGTTGGGCATACGGTTCTTTTCGCACTTTGCTTCGTTGTGAGCGAAGGTAAGCCGCCGCTTCTTTCGGTTGGCCCTGCTCGAGCATCTCCGCGGCGGCTTCCGCCTCGGGCCCGTGTTTGGGTGCGACCAACGGCAAGTGCGTCCGGGTCGGCAGGTAGTCCGGGCCACTGCTGCCAAATGCGACCAGCAGTACAGCGAACAAAGCGATTACGCCGATACCAACCGCAAGGATCTCTTTGCGCGATCGCCGCTTGGGAATCGCTTGCACCTCGGTGACCGCGCGGGCAACGACGGGCGCCAGCGTTTTCCGAACATCTTCTGCCTTGATGCGCACACCCTCGACCCACGAAAGACGCTCAGGGAGCTCAGGAGCCGCGCCGAGCGACGTGAGCTCGGGAGAGAGCGAGTCACGCGTGAGGGCTTCGTCGATTTGCGCGATGTATTCACTTGCACTTTGGAACCGATCTTCCTTCTTCTTTTCGAGGCCTCGCCGAATCATCGCCTCGACTTCATCCGGGACACGCACCCGGGGCGCGACTTCCGAAATCCGAGGAACCTCGCTGGTGGCGTGCATGCTCAAGAGGGCCACCACCTCGTCCGCATCGAACGGCGGAGCGCCTGTGACCATCTCGAAAAGCATGACTGACAGCGCATAGAGATCGGCCCGCGCATCCACGGGCTGGCCGAAGGCTTGTTCCGGGGCGATGTAGGTTGGCGTTCCGATCGTGACGCCGAGTTGGGTGAGACCTGGGCTTCCCGCCTCGATATGCGCGTCATCGAAGAGCTTTGCGATCCCGAAGTCGAGGATTTTCGCGAAGTCAGGGTCACCCTCCTGTTCGACCAGAATGACATTCTCTGGTTTCACGTCGCGATGTACGATTCCGGCCTCGTGGGCGTAGGCAAGCGCGCTCAACACGTGTCGTGCGATGTGCAGCGATCGTCTCCACCCCAGACGATGCTCTTTTTCCAAGAGATCGAATAGCGGTACCCCGTCTAAGACCTCGAGCACCATGTAGAGCGCGCCGCCCTCGAGCTCACCGAAGTCCGAGACATTGACGCAGTTCGGGTGATCGACGCGGCCGATGGCGAACGCCTCGCGCTGAAATCGCTCACTGATCCCGTCGATCCCCTCGACTTCGGGATGCAAGAGCTTCAGAGCAAGCGGGCGGCGTATCGCAACGTGCTCGGCGCGGTAGACGCATCCCATGCCCCCAGTGCCGAGGACACCCGTAATGCGATACCGCCCGTCCAAGACGTCTCCGACTTGCGGCAGCTTGGAACCTGACGACACCGGCCCCGCGGACGGTCGACCCTCCACTCCAGAAGTGCGCACCCAGACATTATTGCGGATAATCAGCCCCCCCGCCCAGGCGCGAGGAACGAGTAGAATTCAGGGGCTTTCTGGTTGGGTTTGTGTCCGTGTCCACCGCTGATAGGATTCGCGCCGCATGTCGAGGCTACTCGGAGTCATTCTTACACTCTCGGTCGTTTCGGGATGTGTCACCGTTTCGGCGCATGAGCGTGAGTACCTGGCCGACCCGACCATGCAGCCCGTAGTCGACCTTTTGGAGGAGCGCGCGTCGCGACAGCTTCATCGTGCGCGCGAAGCGGCCGGTGGAGGCGATGCGACCGCTGCAGGAGGAGGTTGTGGCTGCACGAACTAGGGGTCGGCGGTGCATTCTCCGGCTAGCGGTCGTCTTGCCGATTTTCGTCGGGATGTGCGGAACCGCACCTGGCCATGCAGATAACGACTGGAAAATCGAAGAGCTGCTGTCCCGATTCGCGTATTTCAATCAGTCCGGCTTCGGCTATCAGTCGCAGGCGGGTCCCGGCCCAAAGGGCTCCGAAGATCTTCACGTTTGGAACCCCGCTTTCTACCTTCGGGCTCGACAGAACGAGAAGGTAGAGCACACGATGGTAGTTCCCGTAGACATCATCACCTCCGCGTCGACCGATGCGATCGATGTGATGACGTCCGCATCCCGTACCAACGAGACGATCACCTTCGACATCACGACCCGATACGAGGAACCGGCGGACGACACCATGTCTTTTCGATACGGATTCCACCTCGAGGAGTGGTACCGCTCGGTGTTTGCGGGTTTCGGCTATGCCCGGGAGCTGGCCGAAGACAACGCCACCATCGCGATGAACGTGAATGGCTACGTCGATGTCTTTCGGCCATACGGCCCCTTTGGCGGCCTCCAGCCTCCGGGCGACAAGCGCGACACTCGCGGTGCTCTTAATGCGAACCTCGAGGTATCACAAATCTTGAGCCGAACGACTCTCGTCAAAGCTGGATACGGAGTGACATGGCAGGCTGGCGAGCTGATCACACCTTGGAACTCCGTTCCGGTTGGGTGCAATGCGGAGGTAACGGCTTGCTTGGGCCGTACCCAGGAGCGCTTTCCCAATCGGCGCTTGCGCAACGCGTTCTCCGGTCTCCTCGCGCAGCACATTCCCGTGACGCACTCCACGCTTCGGTTGCACTATCGGTTCTACTTCGATGATTTCGACGTCCGCGCCCACACCATGAAAGTAGAGCTGTATCAGTACGCGACCCCTAGGGCGTACATACGAGCGAGCTATCGCGCTCACCATCAGAACTCGGTCTACTTCTGGACTCGTGCGATCGACTTGGTCGACTTCGACCCCACTGCGCCGCGGACCGCTGACTCGGACTTGGCGGAGTTCTGGGCTCATGAGGTTGGCGGAAAACTCATGATCTACGTCGACCCCAATGCGAGCGTACATCGCGTCGACGTTGGTTTTACGCGCTACTGGCGCACCAACGATCTAATCGTGGACGTGGTGAGCCTCGGCTATGCGCGGCTATTCTAGGCTCAGCTCGGCCCCAACCGCGAACTCGGCTCTTGAGAGAGCACAGCGGCTCGGATACGTTCCCTCGCGTTCCGGTGAAGGCCTTCTTCAATCACGACGCGTCCGAGCTTCTGTTCCGACTTCTGTTCAGCAGCATTTTCGTGGTGCTCGGGGCCGAGCATCTCTTCAACGATGAGCTAATCCAGCAGTTGATGCCGGCGTGGCTGCCGATGAAGCGAGTCTGCTCGATCGCGAGTGGCGTCATCTTGTTGATGGGGGGAGCGAGCATCGCCCTGGGCGTGCGCGTGCAGGAGGGTGCGATCCTGCTCGGGCTGTTTCTCATCGTGGTCACTCTGGTAATCCACGTGCCCGGGATGTTTCAGGCGCCGGACTCGATCGCGCCAGCGGACATGTGGCTTTGGGACCTGTATCAGCGCAGCAACTTCATCAAGAACGTGTGCCTCCTGGGGGTCTGCTTCCACCTTCTCACGCACGAGCCGGGCTCGCTCACGCTCCCCGGGTATTTGCAGCGGCAGCGGCAGCGGCAGTGACAGCGGCAGTGCCAGTGCCAGTGTGAGTGCCAGTGCCAGCGTCAGCGCGAGTGTCAGTGTTTCTTGCGGGGGAGGGCGGCTCTTAGGCGTTGCCAGTTTTCGGCGTTCTCGGGTGCGACTTTTTCGGCGTTTGCGATGACCTCTTCGGCGAGATCGATCCGTCCGTCGGCCACCATCGTCCGAACGTAGGCGAGCACGATGATGGGATCGGCCGGGTTGCTGTCGAGCTCGGGCTGGAGGGCGCGCCTCGCGGCTTCCGGTGCCCCGAGCAGCACGTTGACCTGCGCGGATCGGAGTCGTTCCTGGCGCTCGTTTTCAGCCGGCTGGGATGCAACTCGCATCGCTCGCTGCAAGGCCCTCCCGAACGCGCTGATCGCTGGATTCTCCGGGGCTCGCTGCCGTGCATGGTCGAGTGAGGCTTTCGCGTCCGCGTATCGACCGAGCCGAGCGTGGATCCTCGCGAGCAGCACCCATGCGGTGTCGTTATCCGGGTCCATCGCGAGGATTTGCCCCACCAATGCCTCTGCGTCGGAAAGGTCCATCGTTCGCATCGTCACGGCGGCATGTGGAATCCCAAACAAAGAGCCATCGCCGAGGAGCTGCGGTGCAAAGCTTTCAGGTATCTCCATGTTCAGGGAGATTCCGGGCCCCAAGAGCTCCAGGCGATGCTTTGTCAACGCTAGATCGTAGAAGGTGCGGAGCGCGAGAAGCTGCGACTGATCGGTGTCGGCGGTGATGCCAACGAGTTGCTTTGTCGACAGCAGCGCGAAGCGGGCGGCCAGCGCAGAGTTGCAATGCTCCATCGCACGCGTGTACCCACGCTGAAAAAGACGGATCGCGCGGGTTGGATCCTTGCCCACGTTTGCAGTTCCGACGAGCTCGAGCGCGTGCAGATTGCCGGGGTTTCGCCCGAGCTCATACTCCCACAACGCCTGGCTATGTCGGAAGTGGCTGACATGCTGCCGAGTCGATACGCCACAGGCGATCAAGATCGTACACACGGCGAGTCCCAAGAGAGCGGGGGATCTTGGTGCTTCGTTAGATGCGCGGGCCACGACTCGCCCAAACAACGCGGCGACTCCGAAGATCGGGACGTAGAGGAAACGCTCGGCTGCCAATCCGTAGCCGTGAAAGTCGACGATATTCAGCACTGGAGCGAGAAAGAGGAAGAACCAAGCGACATCTGTCAGCCAGGGTCGACCGCGCCAGGTGCGAAACCTCACGACCAAAACGGCGATCCCGAGCGCTGCGAGGCCTCCAATCGCGATCGTCATCGCCGGTACGACCATCGACCCCGAACAGTCGGTGTATCGAAATCCGCGTTCGACGAATGGACGCCAAGGCCAGACGGTCGCTTCTATGTAGTGCCCAAGGGTGGCGAGCACGCGTCGAGGAAGTCCAGCCCAACCGATTGCGCCCTCGGGAGGCGGCATGATGATGAAGCGCGCGGCGATAAACGCAGCGAACAGACTGGTCGAGGCGCTCCAACGCTTCCAGTCGACGATACCTCGGCGGCCGTACATGTCGACCAATAAGACTGCAGGGATCACGATCGCAGTCTCTTTGGCAAAGAGAGCCAGCCCGAACAGAACCGATGGGAGAACGATGGAGCCTGGTCGCTTTGTCCAGACCGCGTAGCCGCCGAAGACGAACAACCCCATCCAAAGCTCGGTTGAAGCCGAGATCCAAGCGACGCTTTCGGCTCGCGACGGATGGATCGCGAAGAACGCGGCACCGGCCAGTGCGCCCAACCAACCATCCCGGCTCTCCCCCAAGCGTTCTCGCAACAAAGAAAAAACCACGGCTACGATCATCAAGTGCAAGAAGAGGCTCACCAGGTGAAAGCCCCGCGCATCGAGACCGAAGAGCTGGTGCTGCACGAATAGGGCGAGGGTCGTGACGGGCCTATACACCTGCGCGTAGGTCGTGCTCAGCTCTGCTTTGGACGACGATATGTTCCAGAACCCCGTCGTCAGCAGCTCACCGAGAAGGCTCGGGTCCCGCAGGGTGGTGTTGTTCACGATGAGTGCGAAGTCGTCCCAGACGAATTCGCCACGGAGTCCAATCCCGAAGACAGCCACGGTGACTGCCCAGAGTAGGATCAAGGAAACGACGCGCGCTTTCTTCATGGGTCTACTCGCCTAACTCCTCCCCAAAGAGACGGCGGGCCTGGTCCGCGACCAGAGCGGCTCGGCGGTCTTCGCCTGTGGCTCGGTACGCCGCGATCAGCATGTGCCAACCCTCCTTTGCCGCTGGATAAGACTTCGTGATTTGCTCGAGCTGAACGATCGCTTGACCGGTGTTGCCCGACGCTAGATGAGCACGCGCCCTTGGGAGCGCCACGCCGTGGGGGTCGGCCATCAGTCGGGTTTGGATGGTCTCGCTCGTAATGTGGATGTCGAACTTCAACGAACCACGGTCCGCTGACAGCAGCGACTTGTCCATCAGCTCATCATAGACGGCACGCACGTATGCGATGGTTTCGGGATCGTCTGGAGTCGCAAGTTCGAGCGACGTTTCCAACTGGCAGAGCGCGAATCGAATTGCGGTCCATTGATACCGCTTGCGTTCGGCAGCCTGGAACCCTTCGGTGCACAGTTGATGGGCGCTCTCCGTGAGCCCTTCGTATTTTGCGATTCCTGCCAGCGCCCAGAGTGCCTCGGTGTTGCTTTGGTCCACCTCGTACTCGTGAGCCCAAAGCGTGTAATCGGTTCTGAAGTGACTGACGTGAATTGCGGTTGCTAGGACGAAAATCACCGATGCTCCGATGGCGAGCCCTGCCATCGCTTTGCGCATCGATGCGTTGAGCCCGATGCCCCGAGTGACCGCGCGCGCCGTGAGCGCGCAGACGCCCATCAGTGGCCAGTAGAGAAACCGGTCGGACGCTCGTGCGACGGCATCGATATCGAGAAAATTGAGCGTCGGAAGAAGCGGTACGAAGAACCAGAGCGAGTCGGCCAGCCAAGCCCGGTGCCTTTCCCTGCCCCGCCACACCAAGAACGCCAAAGCTACAACAGACAACACCGCCAGCATGCCGAGCGCAATAGCCCATGGTGCGAAGATCTCGTTGCCAACCTCGTCGTAAGCCCGAGCCGCTGGATGAACGGTCTGCGGCCATGGAAATGCCGCGCGCTGTACGAAAAAGCCAAGCGTCGAAAGCACGCGCTCCGGCATCTCGGCCCATCCCGGCCTGCCGGCGGCCATGAGGGGAACCTGCCAGACACGGAAAGCAAAGGCCGCCGTAATGATCACGGTCGCGATCGACCATGGCTTCCAGATGCGCGTACTCCGTCCAAGGAGGAAGTGATCGGTGAGCAGCAGGAGCGGCACTACCACCGCGACCTCCTTCGACAACAGCGCCAGCGCGAACAGCGCACCGGCCAGCACGCTGCGTCGGCTCTCCCAAGCTCGAAGGCCAAGCAGAATCCAGAAGACCATCCACAGGTCGACACAGCCGGAAATCCACCCAACGGTTTCCACACGACTCGGGTGTACGGCAAACAGCATGCCGCCGAAAAAGATGCCGAGTGGAGCTGCAGAAGGGATGCGCTGTGCGAGCCATCGAATGCAAAGAACCGTGCACACGGCGTGCAAGGCGATGTTTACGACGTGAAACCCGACGGGGTTCGCACCAAAGAACTGCGTTTCAACCAAGTAAGCGGCGCTGACCACTGGGCGATATACCGCCGCATAGAACTCGTTGATGGTCAGAGAAGACCCCGACCAAAAGGACGAGCTCACGACGTCTGCGAAGCTCGACCAGGATTGCAGTCTCGGATCACGAAGGATCAAGTGAACGTCGTCCCATACGAACCCGCCGAAGGGCGCCCTCGCATAGGCCACCGCCACGAGCCCAATGCAAGCCATCAAAGGCCACTGCCTCTGAAGTGATTTCGCGATGTTCATCCCCCCGCGAACTATAACGACTCGAGCGTGCTAGCCCTATTTTCTAAGGAGATCCCTGCGATGGCGAGCCTCGAAGCCGATGGCGGTGGCTCTGGGTTAGGGGTTAGCATCACCCAGCGTGGATCGGGGAAGCCTACTTAAGATCGCTCTGGTTGCAGTCGTCGTCAGCCTGATTGCTTGGTTCTATGCAACCGAAGGCTACGAAGAGGTCGACCCCGAGGCGATGCGAGCTTGGATCCGCAACGCCGGCGCTTGGGGGGGCTTATTGTTCGTGGTGGCCTATTCGTGCCTGCAACCTTTCGGAGTCAACGGGCTGTTCTTCTTGCTCAGTGCTCCTTTGATCTGGAGCCCGACCGACGCCTTTGTCTTGAACTGGGTCGGCACCGTAGGCACTGGTGTTTTCTCTTTCGCGGTCGCCCGCTTCATCGCGAGGGACTGGGTGCAAAAGCGGCTTCCCGGCCGCGTCCGTCGGTTTGACGATCGGCTGTATTCGCGCGGGTTCATGACCGTGCTCTTGTTGCGCCTCGTGTTCTATACAACCCCCACGGTGCAGTACGCGCTCGGGGTCTCGCGCGTGCAGATCGGGCCCTTCATCCTCGGCACGATTCTCGGAGTGGCGCCATTCACGTTGTTGACGACTCTGCTTGGTATCCGTGTGAGCGTATGGCTCGAAGCGCACCCAGTTTCGGGTTGGCCGTGGGACCAGATCGGCCCATTGCTCGTGGTGACTGCCGTCGTAATCGCTGCTATCGGTATACTCATCGTTCGCAAGTGGAGGTCGAGAGCAGTCGATGTTTCCAGTGGCACGGGTCCCTAAAGACGATGAGCAGTCCTGCCAGTGGGGTCGTGGTCGGTGCATTCATCATCAAGAAGGACCGCCTCGATGTCCTTCCTGAAGCCGCCCAACGGTACATTCGTGACACAGCGAACGATACCGAGGCCAAGTTCATGCGGATCGGACGCAAGCTCGATGACGACGCCAGCCGCGCTTTGGCGAAGCGGCTCGAGGTCGTCGACATGACACCGTTCCGAGGCGCGTGGGAAGCCACGGCGCGTCGGTCACGCGACTCGCTCGTGGGCCGGCTCTACTCGAAGCAGCTTCTCGACCGGGTCCAGGCGATCGTGGAAGAGCCGTAGACGCCCTTGCCCCGCTGACGTACCATCTCTCGCGTGGAGCGACTGCCAGCACCCGAGCTTCCCCCATGGATTTCATCTGAGGTTCCCTTTACCCGGTATCGCGTTGCTGTAGGCGACGGGCTTCACATGCACGTGATGGAGACGGGCCGGGGTCGGCCGGTGCTCATGGTGCACGGGAATCCCACTTGGGGGTACCTCTATCGCAAGGTCGCCTTGAGCCTTCAAGGGCAAGGGCTTCGGGTGATCATGCCAGACCTGATCGGCTTCGGCTTCAGCGATAAGCCGAGACAGTTCTCCGCGCATACCGTTCGAAATCACAGTCGGTGGCTCGGGTCGCTGATCGACCAGCTCGATCTTCGCGAAGTGATCCTCGTGGTTCAGGACTGGGGTGGAGCCATCGGAACACATCCCTTCGTCGCGCGTCCAGAGCGACTGGGGGGGATGGTCGTGTTGAACACGGTTCTCGATGCACCGCCGCCCGGTTTCAAGCCGACGGCGTTTCATCGATTCTCGCAGCTGCCCTTGATAAGTGACTTTGTGTTTCGCGTGTTGCCGCTCCCTCAGGCGGCCCTGCATCTCGCTCAGGGCGACAAGTCCACCATCCGCGGTAACGTCGCTCGTGCGTATCGCTATCCGCTCCGCCATTTTCGCGATCGCGTTGCACCCCTTGCGACCGCGCGGATGGCAGTCGACCGGCCGGGTCATCCGTCGATACCGGCGCTCGAAGAGTGCGCCGAGCTCGTCCGAAGCTTCAACGGTCCCAAGGCGATGGTCTGGGGCCGACGTGACCCGGTGTTGGCGCGCGCGCTCAAGCGCACCAAGGCTCTTCTCGGCGATCCCCCCGTCACGGAGACACAGGCCGGCCACTTCCTTCAAGAGGAGGTGCCAGACGAGATCGCCGCCGCCGTTCGCGACGTCAACAACCGTCTAAGCCGCGGTTCGTCGGATGCCGCGGAACAGCAAGCGTAGCGCCGTCTGAAATTGCTTCTCCTGTGCGGTTCGTGACGGAATCGTGCCACCGAGCCACGTGACCATTCCGAAGTAATGCATACTAAAGACCTGCTGTGCAGCGTCCATTGCATCGACAGACGAATCGAGCTCACCCCTGCGCTTCGCCCGTCGAATGAGGCCCGCGACCCGACTGACGAGCTCGAAAGTCCATGCCGTCGTATCTGCGCGCTGGCTTCCGTCCGTAAACAAGAGCTCCTTGATGAACACTCGGCTCAAGCGGCGCTCGCGTGCGTAGCATCCGGTCAACGCGGCGAACACATAAGTGAGTTGCTCCTCGAGCGACGATGCTTTCATCGTTTCGAACGCAACATTCGCTTCCCGGTCGATCTGCCGTTGCATCAAGTGAATGAGAAGGCCGCGCTTTTCAGGGAAATAGTTGAAGAGCGTTCCGGCGGCGATGTCCGCGGCGTCGGCGATCTCGCGCGTCGAGGTGGCCTCGTACCCTTGGACGGTGAACAGGCGCCAACCGGCCTCTTCGATGCGGCGTAGTGTTTCTTCTTTGCGGCGTGCGCGACGGTTCATGTCATCCCCCCGCACGACTCTCGGCCCGCCCGTCTCACGAACCAAGTTTTCCGCACCGCAAAGGTTCGCCACCTCACCGAAAGGTCATTTGTGGGCGCGCGAACAAAGCTCCGCTCTAGTAACCCCTGAGCGACCATGATACATCCACCTACCTTGTCCCATGTTTCTCCCAAAGGCACACAAGGTCCTGTTTCCGCCCCTTTTTTGGGCTTTGACCGCGTGCGGCGACCCTGGCTCCGGCGTTGAGCTCGAGGCCGAAGTGGGCTCGACGAGCGCCGCGATCGTTGGAGGATGGGCAGCCACAACTGAACAGATTTTCGCCACCGTCGAGATCCGACACACCGGCGCGACATCCGGCTTTTGCTCGGGCGCCCTGATTTCACCGCTTCTCGTCGCCACGGCAGCGCACTGCACGGTGACCGAGCCCGAGCCGGGCGTCGTCCATCCCGCTGCGCCTAGCTCGCTCCGAGTCATTGCAGGTCATCTGTCGAGCTTTTCCGTCGACGGCACCATGGTTCGTGCCGTCTCGGAGATAAGGGTGCACGAGGAGTACAACCACGACTTCATCATGGGACGAAGCCGTGCTGGCGCCGGAAAAGGAGGGATCGGTTCGCCAAACGATATCGCACTGCTCTTCTTATCGACGCCCTTCGACAAGATCCCCAACGCCCCAATGCTTTCACAAACCGAGATGGACAAGCTCGTTCGACACGGCGATCTAGGCTTCGTTGCAGGCTACGGTACCTACGATGTAGAGGAAGACTTGTCGGGCGAGCTCCACATCTCCGACGCCATCATCGATGTCTTGGGCCCACAAGAGCTTCTCACTCGGCGCCCCGATCAGATGGGCGACTCGTGTTATGGCGATTCCGGGGGCCCCTTCTACATGCCCACCGAGTACGGCGATTTCCTGTTGGGACTGGTATCGAGAGGCCGCTCCGACGTGAGCCGCGATTGCGGCGACGGTGGTGTCTACACTTTGCTTTCCGCGTATCTTCCATGGATTTCGCAAACAGCAGGCGATCGTTTAGCGCCGCGCCTCCTTCCCGACACCGAACCGATCGCGTTTCGACCGCCGGGCGCCGAGACGTATACCGTTCCAGCAAGGGCCGAGCTCTCTGGAATCCGTTCCTGCGACGCGTCCCAATCCAAAGCCGGCGGCGCACTACCGGCCTTCCTTCTGTTCGCCGGGCTGATCTGGATCCAACGTCGCTTTGCGGGGGCGCCCGTAGGATGACCGGGGTAGGCTTCGCGCAACGATGGAGCCCTCTCCCGAGCGACCGCAGGCACGACTGACCAAAATCGTATGCACAGTCGGGCCCGCCACGCAATCGTGGGATGCGCTCTCGGCGCTCGCGGGGGCTGGGATGAATGTGGCTCGATTGAACATGTCGCATGGCGACCACGCGTCGCACTTGCAGGTGATTCGCAATCTCAAGAGCCTCAACAAGAAGCTACCCCATCCGATCTCCATCTTGATGGACCTTCAGGGTCCCGAGATTCGTACTGGAGAGCTTGCCAAGAGCCTCGATCTCGCCGCAGGCGATGTTTTCTACTTCACCGTTCTCGCCGACGACGCCGAGGAGCGGAGCGTTCACGTCAACTATCAAGACCTCGTCAAGGACCTTCAGGCAGGCGAGCGAGTCACCGTCGATAACGGCCTCATCAATCTCGAGGTGCTGGAAGTCTTGGAGCACCGCCTCAAATGCCGGGTCCTCGACGGCGGTACGCTCGGCTCGCGAAAGCACGTCAACCTTCCCGGTGTTCGGGTCAATCTGCCTTCGATCACGAAGAAGGACCGTGAGGACATCGCCTTCGCGATCGAGCAGGACGTGGACTTCATCGCTCTCTCGTTCGTCCGAGGCGTCCAAGATGTCTTGGAAGTTCGGCAGATCGTGGACGAAGCGGGTGGTCACCAGCGACTGATCGCCAAGATCGAGAATCAGGAGGGCATAGACAACTTCGACGCGATCCTCGAGAAGGCCGATGGCATCATGGTGGCGCGCGGCGATCTAGGCGTCGAGGTTGACTTCGAGGAGCTACCGGTCTTGCAACGAGAGATGGTGAGGCTTTGCGCGATCGCCGGAAAGCCAATCATCGTGGCCACTCACCTTCTCGAATCGATGATCGAGAACCCGCTCCCGACTCGAGCCGAGGTCACCGACGTGGCGAATGCGGTCTATGAACAAGCCGATGCGATCATGCTCAGCGGCGAAACAGCAGCGGGACAGTACCCAGTTCGGTGCGTCGAAGTCCTCGATAAGATCGCGCGACGCATCGAGGAAGGGCCTGGGCTCGATTTCTATCTCGAGCGTCCGCCACCTACGACGCAACGCGGTCACATCGCGCAGGGCGCTTGTAGGCTCGCAGACTCGCTCGGCGCGCGCGCTATCGTCGTGATGACCCGGCGCGGACAGTTCGGTCAGCTCGTCGCAAGCTATCGACCCAAGCGGGCGGTCATCTACGCGTTCACGAACATGAGCACGACCCGTCGAAAGCTTTGGCTCATTCGTTCGGTCGTCCCTTTTCGGATGAACCTCTCGAAAGACCCCGAAAAGACGATCGTCAATGCCATGGCCAAGCTGCGCGAGCGGAATGTCATCGAGGCCGGCCAGCCCGTGGTCGTGGTATCCGATGTTGCGACTGCAGCCGGGGATTTGGTGACTAGCATCCAAGTTCGAGTCTCCGAGTAGCATCGGGCCCATTTTGGCCCTACCTTTTAACGATATGCGCGCGCGCTGGGGCTTGGTCTTGCTTTGTGTGTTCGGGGTTTCTTGTGGGGCTGATGAACAAGCGTTCGTCGGGGAGCTCGCAGCGCCCGTCGTCTATGGCACGGACGACCGCCTCGAGGTTTATAACCACCCGAGTGACGAGCTCCGTCAGATTACACGCCAGGCGATCGTAGCCCTGATCGACAGCGACCAACTCGAACGGGATTCTGACGGCACGTACACCATCTTTTCGCAATCGTTGAAGCAATCGAAGAGCCTCTGCGACGGCGAGCGCTTCACCAATCAGCCTACCGCCGCAGTCTGCTCGGGAGTGTTGATCCACGATGACCTCGTTTTGACGGCGGGTCACTGTGCTCGAACTCAGACCGATTGTGAGAGCAAGAGCTATGTTTTCGACTATTACCTCGAGGGTCCTTCGCAGCTTGCGAGGATTGACGACGAAGACGTCTACGGCTGCAATCAGATCGTGCTCCGGGACGAGACATTCGGCGAATCGCCGACGCCCGACTTTGCCGTGATTCAACTCGACCGGCCGGTCACCGGAGATCATCAGCCCGCGCCCATCCGTCCCGCTACGACTGCCTTGGTGGATCAGGAGCCGCTCACGATGATCGGGTTTGGTAGCGGACTCCCAGCAAAAATCGATTCAGGGGGAACGGTTGCCGACCCCCGAACCGCTACCCTCGACTACTTCGTGGCGAATCCCGACGCTTTTGCCGGCCACTCCGGGAGCGCCACGTTCGACTCCAACAATGAGCTCGCTGGGATTCTCGTGCGCGGTCTGGCTCCCGACTACGTGCTTTCGCCCGAAGAACAGTGCAATCGTGTGGAAACCTTCGACGATGTCGAGGCAGGCGAGCTGATCCAATACTTCGCCCCGATCGTCTCTCAACTGTGCGAAGAAGGTTGGGGTGGTGACAACCTCTGCGGGGAAACTTCGTGCGATGGTGAGCCCTGCGGAATGGAGCCTCCTGTGCCGGACGACATTCCTATCGGGAAACCAGTCGCTGCCCGTTCGGGTTGCCAAGTCTCCCAGACGTCGGGCGGCTTCGGTGCCATTTGGGTAGCAGCGTTCTTGCTCGTATTGCTGCGTCGGGTCAGGCGCTCAGTCGCTTGACGACGTCGAGGGCTTCGCGCACGTGCTTCTTTGCATTGAGCTGTGAGTTGAACACGTGCTGTACGGCCCCCTTGCGGTCGATTACGAACGTCACCCGACCGGGAAGCAACCCCATCGTTTTCGGCACGCCATAAGCCTTCTGCAGGGCTTTGTCGCCGTCGCTTACCAGCAGGAATGGCAGGCGGTGGTGCTCGGCGAAGCTCTTGTGGCTCTTTTCGCTGTCTTGGCTCACTCCGATGACCATTGCGCCAGCTTCGACGAAGTCTTCGAAGTTGTCCCGGAACGAGCAAGCTTCCGCTGTACAACCGGGCGTCTCGTCTTTGGGATAGAAGTAGAGCACGACGGCTTTGTCGCCTCGAAACTGGGACAACGTGATGCTGTCGCCGTTTTGCGTCGTCTTGGTGAAATCAGGGGCGGTCGTGCCTACACCGATCGTTGCCATGCTTACCTCCGAGCGCCGACGCTAGCACGTGCTACCCTCGGCACCATGTCTGAGCACCACAGGTGGCTCGAACGCATGTTTCTTTCTGCCCCCTGCAACCAGAAGTTCAGTCAACTCCAAGCGCTCGACGACGCGGCCTTTTTCGCGGCCAGCTCGATGGTCGAAGACGTGTTGTCGATTTCGACTTGAAAAAAGTGAAACACGTTCTATTTTCGAAGAACCATGCAGGACCGCGATCGCTATTTCACTCCTCCGATCCCCAATGGCTGGTTTCAGATCGCCACCGCCGACGAGGTCGAGCCTGGCGAGGTCAAACCTCTCCACTATTTCGGCAAAGACCTGGTCATTTGGCGTTCCGAGGCCGGTGAGCTCTCCGTTTTGGACGCGTTTTGCCCGCACCTGGGCGCCCACCTCGGGCACGGTGGCAAGGTCAAAGGTGACAACATCGAGTGTCCCTTCCACGCTTGGCAGTTCGGCACCGACGGGAGGTGCAGCGCAGTCCCATACGCCAAGCACGTTCCACGCAAAGCGCGTGTCGAGCCTTGGCACATCAAAGAGCTCGCGGGTTTGGTGATGTGTTGGCATCACGCCGAGGGCGAGCCCCCGCAGTGGGACATTCCAGACGAGATCCCCGAGCTCGACACTGACGAATGGACCGACTTCGAGCTTCGTGAGTGGAAGATTCGAACCCGCAACCAGGAGATGGCCGAGAACGCGGTCGACTCGGCACACTTTCATTACTTGCACGGTTGCACCAACATGCCTCAGTCGGAAGCTACGATCGAGGGGCATAAGATGCGCGTCTACTCCGGCGCCGGCATGTCGACGCCAAGAGGACCGATCGACGGTTCGATAGAGAGCCTCAACTATGGTTTCGGGCTCTCCCTCGTGCGCTTCAAAGGCCTCGTCGAGACGCTCAACGTTGCGACCACGACGCCGATCGATGAAGACAACGTGCATGTTCGCTTCAACTTCAGCATCAGGAAGGTAGGCGGTGCCGATACGACCCGCGGTGTGGGCGCGGCGTTCATCGCTGAGCTCAAGCGCCAGCTCGAGCAGGACATCCCCATTTGGGAGAACAAGATCCAACACGAGAAGCCGCTGCTCTGTGATGGAGACGGGCCGATCGGCATCTTCCGACGCTGGTGCACTCAGTTCTATTCGTGGCCTGAGGAGCAACGGGCCGCCGAGTAATGGCGACGTTCGACATCGAAGAGATCGAGACAGCGTTCCGCCGTTTTTGGCACATCGGGATGATTTGCGAGGACTGGAACGCGTGGGCGGACCTCTTCACCGAAGACGTCGTGTATTACGAGCGCGTGCTCGGTACGATGCATGGGCGCGAGGCGGTTCGAAGCTGGATCGTCCCGTTGATGGAGAAGTATGGTGAGATCTACGGCGTCTATGACTGGCACGAGATCGACCCGAGTGGCCGGTTGGTTTTTCGCATGATCAATCGCCGCGACCACCCGAGTGGGCAGGGCCACATGGACTTCCCGGGGGTCACAGTGCTGCAGTATGCCGGCAACGATCAATGGTCGATGGAAGAGGACTACTGGGCCGAAAAGCTCGGCGTCCAGCAGTTCCAGGAGTACGAGGCCGCCCTCAAAAAGCACGACCCCGATCACCGCAACAAACGCACCCGCAAGAAAAGGGGACAGTCCCCTTTTTCGAGGGGTTAATGCGAAAAAGGAAAAGGGGACAGTCCCCTTTTCTAGTATTGGGCGTCGAAGTCTATTTCGAGTTGTTCATGGCTGGAGGGGCGTGATTGGCAGGCTAGGATCCAGCCCCGCTCGATGTCGCTCGGCTCGAGCGCGTCGTGACAGGCCATGCTGACACTACCGCTCTTCAACAGCGCCATGCAGCATCCACAATAACCATCCTCACATGAAGATGGCGGTTTGTGACCGGCCTTCACGGCAGCGTCGAGCAATGTGGCGCCCTTCTCGTAGGGCACCGTGTGAGCCTCGCCCTCGAGCACGATCGTGAACGATTCAGGAATCTCGTCGTCGGCTTGTTCGGGAACGATGTCGGCCGATTCATCTCGACGATCAGGATCAGGAAGTGAGTTGAAGCGTTCGAACTTCGTTTGTGCTGGGTCGATCCCCGCAACTTTGAAAGCCTCTTCGACGATGTCCATGTATTCGGTCGGGCCGCATACAAAGAACTCCGCCTCCTCCCAGCCGCGCAAATGCTCCTGGATGTCCGCAACGCTCATAAACCCGCTCTCGCGATCGAGGTGGTGAACGACTTCTAGGCGCTCTGGAAACTCCGCGAGCCACAGGTCGAGCTCATCCTTGAAGATGATCGAATCTTCGTCGCGGTTGGCGTAGACGAGCTTGACATCGCGCTCTGTGCTCCGGAGCGCAGACTTCAGGATTGCGATGACCGGCGTCACACCGCTCCCGGCGCCGAACAGGACGACCCCATGATCGCCCTCGTCGGTGCGCAGCACGAACCTGCCTTCGGGAGGCTGAACGGCGATCGTATCGCCGACCTCGAGCTCATCATTGAACCAGTTCGAAACGCGGCCATCGTCGACCCGTTTGACGGTCACCTTGGGCCTCGGATCGGTCTCCGGCGCACTCGAAAGCGAGTAACAACGACGAAGCAACATGCCCTTCCATGGAATCTCGAAGGTCAGGAATTGCCCGGCACGATAGCGGAACTCCTCTCGCAGGGTTTTTGGGACATCGAGGATGTAAGAGCGCGTATCGTGCGTTTCCTGAACAATTCCAGATATTTGAAGTTTGTGAAACTCGGCGGGCATCAGCGGGTGACTCCAACTAGAACGTGTTTCACTTTAGGACAGGAGCCCAGCTCGGTCCAGCCGATCGGTGTGGCGATGGGCGTCCGAATCACGTAGCCTGCTTATTCGCAGAGGCCAAACCCCCATGGACCTTGAAAACTTAACCACACCCCAGCCTCGACGCTCGATGCCGGCCCGCAGGAAGCAGACAGTCGGAATCGATCTCGGTACCACCAACACCGTGATCGCCCGGAACTTCGAATCCCTTCGTATCGAAGGGAATGGGTTTCTAATGCCCTCCGCGGTGGCCTTCCCACCGAACGGCTCCATTCTCGTTGGGAAATCAGCCCGCCGGCGCCGAGCGATGGACCCGAAAAACACCATCCTTTCAGCAAAGCGCATCATCGGCGCTCGTTGGCATTCGTCGTATACCAGCTTGTTTCGCGAGCACTATCCCTACGATCTGCTGGAAACCCCTGACGGTAGGGTCATCTTTCGCACGCGAGCCGGGTTGGTGAGCCCCGTGGACATCGGCGGCGAGGTCGTCGGTCGCCTCTGCGAGCTGACGCATTGTCCGGTGCGGGACGTGCATGCCGTCGTCACGGCTCCGGTGGGCTTCGACAAGGAGCGTCGTGATGCGACGTCGCAGGCGGTCGCACGCGCCGAGTTCGCCACCGTTCGAGTCGTCGAAGAGCCGATCGCGACGGCGCTCGCCTACCTCAACCGAAGCAGCCTGAAATACGCCTTTGTCTATGACCTTGGAGGCGGCACCTTCGACGCGGCAGTGCTCGACTGCAGTCGGTATCCATTCAGGGTCGTCGGGCATGGCGGTGATCCCTACCTCGGCGGCGATGATGTCGACAGAACGATTGCGATCTATGTCGCCGACCGCACTCTCGCACGCGACTCTTGGGATCTAACCAACGACGCGGTGACATTCGACCGCCTGGTGAATGCATGCGAGCTGGCCAAATGCGAGCTTACCGAATCCGAAGAGGCCGCGATCGCGATTGCGAGCGTCGACCCGGCGGCCCCAGAGAGTTGTGGGGTGATTCCGATCTCGCGCGACGAAGTCCAGCAACTCACCTTGGACCTAGTGCGTCGAACGTTCGTCATCTGCGATGAAGTGCTCGCGGAAGCCAGTGTGAAGGCGCGTGAGATCGAAGCGGTGTTCCTCGCCGGAGGCAGCACGCTCTTGCCCGGCCTTCGCGGGTATATCGAGTCTTATTTCGGCAAGCGCCCGCGTTTTGACTTGGATCCGTTGGGTGTGGTCAGCATGGGTGCGAGCCTCGCTGCGGCCCGTCCCGCGGTCTCAGAGCTCCTCGACCCCTGTGCCTGAGGCGGCCGACTCGAACCGCTTGTCGCGCACGCTCGCGTAGAGGCCGTCCGCCCGAAAGGTGAGGCTGATGATCAGTCGGCTGTTCTCGTTGAAGAAAGGGTTCTCGCGTCCGCCGTCTGCGTTTGGATGCTGCGCCCATACGTCGTAGCTCAGCGCGATCGTCAACCAGCGTTTGATGTCATACCCGATGGTGGCGCGGAAGTTGGAGAAGCTCCTCCAATGCTGGTTGGGGCTTCCGTCGTCGATGCAGACCGGGCCTGTCGCAGTATCGACGCATCCCACCGCGAGGTCATTGGCCTGCGCCCAAAGCGCGCTGTAGCCCAACCCGAGTGCCAGCCTGTCCACAGGGACCAACGTCCAAAAAACCGTCAACCGAGTCGTCGTCTTGATGGAGCTAGTCCCACCTCCGCAGGTGTCCACCGTGGCGATTCCGCCGGGGCCGGGCGCGATGCGGCACGGAGTGACATCGCTTGGCGCGAGGACGACGTTCGAACCGGAGAACCAACCCCAAAACGCGGTGGTCAGCCCGAGCTGCATGCCTTGCAGCACGCTGAACGGTCGTAAGGCGGTGAAACGAATGCCAGGCGACACGTAGCGCTTCCTCGACCGACTGAATTTCGACGCCGGCAGTCGCAAGTCTCCGGCGACGAAGAACATGAAGCCTGCCGGCTTCACGGGGACACTGTATAAATAGTCGAGCCGCACATCCTCCCACAGCGCTTCGCGGCTATAGAAGCCAGCGCGGTTGAACTCTTCGGACGGCGAATCCGTCCACTCGATGCTGACCGTGGTGTTTACTCCGATCGAGTGCTGCGGATTGAACATCCAACGCGGAGCCATGGTGAACCACCACGTGTAGTTGGGGCTGTAGGACAATTGCGAACTTTCGTTGAAGCTTCGAACCGACAAACTCTGGTCGAAAAAGACCGGGAAACTCCAGGGCACGCCCTCGGTGGTCGGGTTTGGGGACGAGATTCTCTCCGCGGTCGTCTTGTTGCGGGGGATCTCCCTTGCGGATGGGCTCTCGCTCGCCTGCTCTTCACTGGGCCCGGCAAGGTCTCCCCCGCCCGTGTCGACTTGCGCAGACGCGCTTGCCGTGAGCACTAGGCAAGCGCACGCGATTCCGATCACCCTCACATCCACAGCTTGACACGGCTGCGTCTCGACCGCAGCATCAGCGGCACCATGGGTCAAAAGCATCCTCGGATGCTGGCGATACGGAGCTGCGATAGCGGTTCCCGAAAAAGGGAAGTCGGTGAAAAGCCGACGCGGACCCGCCACGGTATGCGATCAAAACGCCGACCACAAACCCACTGACCATCTCGGTCGGGAAGGGGGTCGGAACCAAGGTCGCGAGCCCGGAGACCTATCCATGGTGTGGACTAGAACCCCCTCGGGGATGGGAGGCCCATGATGACGAAGTTTTATTGGTGGATGTGCGCGGTCGTGCTCGTGGCTGGCTGCGGAAGCGAAAGCGGCGTTGAAGGCACGGGAGGCACGGGCGGACGAGGCCTGGCCCAAGTCCTCGACCCAGTCGATGGCGATCCGGCCTTCGCGGTTCTCAGCACCGACTTCACCTCCAGCGCGATCAGCTTGCTCGACGAAGGTGGTGCGCTGCTGGCCGACGAATGGCTTACGTCCGGAAGCACCTGGCCGACTTTGGTCGCGGCGTTGTCGGGCGACGTCGCGTTGCCCACGAAGCAGATGGGTGACGGCAGCATCGTCGTCATCGACCGCCTCAATACCGATGTCGTATCCCGGTTCGAGATGGCGACGGGCGGTCTTCTTGGACAAGTCCGCACGCAGGGCACCAGCATGGTCGCGGCATTCTCCTCGAATCCGCACGACTGTGTGTTTGTGAACGACAGCTCGGCTTGGGTATCACGCTACGAGCCGAGCTTCGAGGACGCTCCGGAGCCCGACGTGGCTGGCACAGACCTACTCGAGATCGATCCCACGGCGATGACACTTACTGGCGATCGCGTCGATCTTTCTTTCTTCAACGAAGAAGTCGATGGGGTGACGGCGTACGCGAGGCCCGATCGGCTCGTGCGTCTCGGCGATTTTTTGTTGGTCGGGCTCGACGGGTTGAGCGCCGACTTCACCGCAGCCTCATCTGGCAAAGTCGTAGTCGTGGATATCGCCACCGGCGACGCTACTGGGTTTTCCCTGCCTGGGATGAAGGCGTGCGGGATTGTGGTCCCCGTTCCAGGCGTCGACAATCGTGCTTTCGTCTCATGCCGCGGCGCTTCACCAAGCTTCGATGCTGTCGAGCAGCGCATGAGCGCGGGCCTTTTCGTCGTCGAGGTCGATCGAGACGGCGTCGCGTCGATCGTTCGCTCATGGCTGCCCTCGAGCGATCCGGGTGCGGCGAGCTCGGTTGGGAACATCGTTCCTTTGGACGACCGGCAGGTCATCGCGGTCGCGAACGGCGATTTCGTCACGACGACCGATGAGGCCTATTTGCTCGACATCGACACCGGCGATCAAATGCTGCTATTCAGCATCCCGGGATCGTTTGAGATCGGGGAGGGCGCCTACGATCCCGATAGTCAGCTGCTGTTGATCCCCGTCAGCACCGAAGGGGTGCGCTTGTATGGCGGGGACGGCTCGAGCTTCGAGCTCATTGAGACGATCGAAGTGTCACAGTCTGCTGGGCTCGGTGCGACCGTGGTGTCTTCACTCAGATGAACGAAGGCGCTATCGAAGAAGCGCGTCTAGGATGATGAGATTCTCTGCTTCAACATCCTCGACATTGCCATCCGACAGGATCATGGCGCGCGCAGCATTGAGAAAGAGCTTGCGGTGCTCGCGCGGAATGTCTTCGGGATCGAGGTCGTCGGCGGGAGGCGGCACCTGCAGCCACTCCGCCACTTGAGCTGTTTCGTCTTCGTCGAGCTCGAGGTGAGTGATCATCTTGATGATGAATTCGCGTTCTTCGGGACGGACTTCCAGATCAGCCCACGCGAACGAGCACACGAACCTCATCAGTTGCATTCTATCTTCGCGGCTCAGCTCTTCCAGCATCGCCCGAACTCTACTCCGAGCAGCGGTCGTGGCGCTAGTCCGAAGGCGGTATCTCCGTGACTTCCAGGAAACCCCGCGCCGCGCAGTTGCCCAGATTTGAGCTGTCCAGGAGACCGAGCACTAGGATTGCCAACACGACAACGACCAATCCCGCCCCCACGAGCCTCAGCACAAACCCCCGATCTCCCTTCCGGATGGGCTCATCTTCACCGCGCGTCATAGTCGTGAGCCTCCTACAAGACGCGGAAGGGAGCAAGAAGCTACCCACGCTCGGTTTTTGGGTTATCTTCCGCAACCGATGGCCTATCAAGTCACGATGCCCCAGCTCGGGGAAAGCGTTGTCGAGGGAACGATTGGCAAGTGGCTCGTCTCCGTTGGAGATGCCGTCACCAAGGATCAGCCGATCGTCGAAATCCTGACCGACAAGGCGGATAGTGAGCTTCCGGCTCCTGTCGCCGGGGTCATTACCAACTTGCTGGCCAAGGAAGATGACATCATCGCGGTCGGGGACGCGATCTGCGAAATCGACGAGAACGCACAAGCTTCGTCAAGCGAAGGACCACCTTCGACGACCCGAGAAGTAGTGCCAGCTGCGTCGACCGCTGCGGGGCCTGCACCGACTTCACCCTCGGTACGAAAGCTCGCTCGTGAGCAAGACATCGACCTCGCCAGTGTGAAGGGTTCGGGTGACGGTGGACGCATTCTTCATGACGACGTGATGGCCGCGATCGGAACGCCTTCCGCGCCCGACCGCATGGCCACTCCACCACCCCCTCCGCCCGAGGCGCTCGAGCCGCGACCTGCCCGCCCGGCTCCGGCAGCAGCGCGCGGCACCGGGCCTGCCGGCGCGTTCCGGCTCCCGCCCTACGTTCCGAAAGACGGCGACGAGCTCGTCCCTTTCACGCGGCGTCGACGGATCATCGCCGACCACATGGTCTTTTCGAAGCAGACTGCCCCCGATGTGGTGACGTTTGCCGAGTGTGACCTGTACCGCACAGCACTGCTCCGAGATGAGCACAAGGCCCACTATAAGAAGGAGGGCGTCGGTCTCACCTATCTTGCGTTTGCGCTTGCCGCGACGGCGCGCGCTCTTCGCGAGTTTCCCGATCTCAACTCCCGAGTCCTCGACGACGCGTACGTCAAGCTCGCGGAGGTCAATCTCGGGGTCGCGGTCGATACCGATAAGGGCCTGGTGGTCCCCGTCATCCGAAATGCGGACGATTTGACGATCCGCGGTATTGCACGCGCAGTGGCCGACGTTGCCGAGCGCGCGAGGACGGGCAGCCTCACGCCCGATGACCTCGCCGGGAAAACCTTCACCGTGTCGAACCCGGGCCGACGCGGAAACCTCGTCGGCGGCGCGATCATCTCACAGCCCAACGTAGGCATCCTTCGCCTCGGAACCATCAAGAAACGCGTCGTCGTCATCGAGCATGAAGGCGAAGATCTCATGGCCATCCATCCCGTCATGCACATGGCCCTCACCTACGACCACCGAGTCGTCGACGGCGTCCACGCCAACGGCTTCCTCTACCGCATCGGCGAGATCCTCGAGTACGGCGACTTCGAGCTTTGAGCCCCCCTCCGCCCGCACGCAGAACTTGCGGGTGCGCACAGCCTACCGAAGGTTTTGCGCCTCGTAGCCTTCGTCTCGGCGGTGTCACGCGTTCCCAACAGAGACCGCTGGGCAGGCACGTCGTTTGCACCTAGGTCCCGGCCGGACATACGAGGGAGCCATGAAAACCATTCTCGTCTTAGGGGCGGGCACCGCCGGGACCGCCATCGCTCATAAGTTGCGCCGACGTCTGAACAAGGACTGGGACATCGCTGTCGTCGACCCGTCCGATGTTCATCTTTACCAGCCAGGCCTTCTCTTCCTTCCGTTCGGCGACGAAACCGAAGATCGAGTCGTACGATCCCGCGGGTCGACGCTCAGGAGGGGCATCACCTGGCACAAGTCGGCGGTCGAGGGGATCGACACTGAGCAACAGCGTGTCGAGCTTTCCGACGGACAAAAGCTCGCATACGATTTTTTGATCATCGCGTCGGGTTCGGACATTCGACCGGACATGATCGACGGCATGCTGGGCGATGGGTGGCGAAAGTCGGTCTTCGACTTCTACACGCTCGAGGGCGCCAAGGCTCTCGAAGGGGCGCTTGCAGGCTTCGAAGGAGGTCGATTGGTCGTCAATGTGGTCGAAATGCCCATCAAGTGTCCGGTTGCGCCCCTCGAGTTTGCGTTCCTCGCCGACGCGTATTTCACCAAGCGTGGGATGCGCGACAAGGTCGAGTTGGTGTATGCAACCCCACTCGACGGCGCGTTCACCAAGCCATTGGCTTCGAAGACGCTTGGCTACCTGCTCGAGGACAAGAAGATTCATGTCGAGACCGAGTTCATGACTGGCGAGGTGGACTCGGAGAAAAACGTCATTCGGTCCTACGACGACCGCGAGGTGCCCTACGATCTCTTGGTCACGATTCCCCCCCATTCGGGCGCCCGGTTCATCGAGAAGACCGATCTCGGTGACGAGATCGGATTCGTGCCGACCGATCAGCACACCCTCGCGGCCAAAAAAGCGAACAACGTGTTCTGTATCGGCGACGCGACCGACTTGCCGAGCTCGAAGGCAGGGTCGGTCGCCCATTTCCAAGCGGATCTGCTGACTGAAAACCTGCTCCGCGCGATTGCGGGCAAAGACCTCGAGCCTACCTTCGACGGGCACTCGAACTGTTTCGTCGAGACCGGGTACGGAAAAGCGATGCTCATCGACTTCAATTACGAGACCGAGCCGCTTCCCGGTCAGTTTCCGATTCCCGGCATCGGCCCGCTGCCGTTGCTGAAAGAATGCCGACGGAACCATTGGGCGAAGCGACTCTTCCGGCTCGTGTATTGGCACATGCTGCTTCCGGCACGGCCGATTCCGATCTCCCCAACGATGTCGTTGGCCGGCAAACAACTCTCCGCCGTCGCGGAGCTAGGAGGAGCATGATGTCGTTAGAATCCGTTCAACGGGACGCCGAAGGCTATCTCGCGAATCGCGAGGATTGGTCTAAAGAGCTCGCGCAGGAGATTGCGGCGCAACTTGGGGTGAGCCTCACCGACGAGCACTGGCGCGTGGTCAACGCGGCTCGGACGATCGAGGAGGAATCCGGCTCGAGCCCGGGGCTTCGCAAGATCAGCAAGCGGTCAGAAACGCCGATCAAGTCGATCTATCAACTGTTCCCCGACGGTCCGGCAAAGCTCGTGGCAAAGATCGCGGGTATCCCGAAACCGAAGTCGTGTCTGTAACCGAGGAGAAGGAATCGATGACCGAATCAGGAACCGCAAAGCGACGTAGCTTGAGTGTGATCTGCTCCAAGGGGAGCTTCGACATGGCGTACCCAGGGCTCATTTTGGCCAATGCAGCTCGGATGGCCGGTGTCGATGCCCGACTGTTCTTCACGTTTTGGGGACTCGATATCGTGAACAAGAAGAAGGTCGATCATCTCCACCTGAACCTTGTCGGCAATCCCTCTGCGCCCATTCCGGCGATGATTGCAGGGCTGCCGGGTGTCGAGGCATTGGCGACGGTACAGATGCGGAAGGAAATGGAGCGGCTCGACATTCCGCCCATCAAGGAGTTCATCGAGATGCTCGATGACGCGGGCGCCGACCTCTATGGGTGCCAGATGGCGATGGATATGTTCCGCCTCACGCGAGACGATCTTCTTCCGCAGGTCAAAGACGTGATCACCGCCATGGACTTCATGGACTTGAGCGAGGGCGCACAGATTGTCTTCGTCTAGTCGGGGATCGTAGGATCCTCGCCTGCATATGGTGCGCATCGGGCTTCGTCCGGCGTCACGGCAAAACCGACGTCTTCGGAAGCGGCAAGGAGCGCACATTGGATGTGATCGCCGATCTTGGGGCTGACATTGAAGATGGCGTTGTCGTTGTCGGGCGCAGCGGCCAGGATGTCGGGATAGCCTTCCTCGGGTGCGATCAGGTAGCCCAGCTGGTCGTTTGCAAGCCCGAAGAAAAAGTGCTGCGCCGCACCGACGCGCTCTTCCATCGCCAGCTGGATTGCTGGGTACCCTTCGCCGGGGACGGCTGCGAACAGCACATTGCCCACTCGCGCTGCTGAGACGACGGTGCCGATCGTCTCTTCCGAGAGCCAGGGGGGTGTGTCGCTTCGCGAGACGACGCCTAAGAGGAGGTCGATCGGTGACAGGGGATTAGCGTACGGTTCTCGGAGGAAGCGTTGGGTGGCCGTGACCTCGACGCCCTCCACAGGCTCGAGGTCGGCGATCGCCAAAAGAGCGCGTTCCTCAACTAGGGCGCCGTAGGAACGCAGGCGCTCCTCGTCGGCGTCGCCGCCGCCAAGACCACGCTGGGGCTGGGTGCGCCCTACGTCCGCGACCATTACGACTGCCGTGTCGATCCCGAGCGTCCGCTCGATGCCGTCCGAAACGATGCTCGGCCAGTCGCCCGAGATGAGGGTGTTGCCGCTTCCCATCACCGTCGCGTGAGCTGCATAGTTGACCAGCGCGGCGATAGGCCTGGCGATGTCACTTGGCTCGGTCGCCACCAGCACGCGAAGCTCGCCGTCCACCACGTCGTTCGGAGGTTGATCGAACTGACTGCGAATGAGATCGGTCGCATCGACCGCGCCGGTCCAAAGGTCGGCCTGCGCGCGCGATTCGTAGGCATCGACGATCGCTCCGACCGTCTGGTCACGAAGGAACGCCAAGTACGATTCCGGAAGACCACCCCACACACCGGTGGTGTCGGGGCCGGCATGGCTGTGGTCCGAACCGACGATCACATGCGAGCGGGGAATGGCGCCATCTGTCGCCGCCTCGACCGCTTCGCCCACGTCGATCAGGCCGTACGGCCCTTCCTTGTACGCTGCAAAGGTTCCTTGGGTCTCGTTCTGTGCGAACGCCACGGTGCCCTCCGGTCCACTCACGACGAAAGCGCGGACGAAGATCGGCTCGATCACGCCGGTCGACGGGCGCTCCGGACCAAAACCGTAGCCTCCGAGAAAGACACTGCCGTCCGGCGGGGCGGTTGCCGCCGTGGGCGTGATGTCGCGCTTGGCCGCTCCGACGAGCAAGCCCGAGGCGGAATCCCCCTCTGAGCATCCCACCAAGAGCACAGCGAGACCGGCGCAGATCGCATGCGGTGTCCGTGATCGCATGGCGGGTATCATCGCAGGGCGGTCGCTGCAGTCAAGCTCGTGAATCGGCCTACGCGGGCTTGTAGGCAACGGCGGCGGATGAGGGGCCGGCCAACGGGATGACCTCGAACCGCGTGAAGCCCGCTTCACTGCACCACGACTTGAAGTCCGCGCCGCTGTAGTCGAAGGCGTCACCAAACTCGATGAGCATGTTGAGCGACATCAACAAGCCGAAAGCATTCTCACGGCGGGCATCGTCGATCAGGGCTTCGACGACGATGAACGCCCCGCCAGATGGCAAAGCGTCATAGGCGAGCTCGATGAGATGCTTCTTCTTTTCGAGATTCCAATCGTGAAGGATCATGCCCATGGTGATGACGTCTGCCTTGGGAAGCGGGTCCACGAAGAAATCGACGATGGCCGTCTTGACGCGATCGGATAACCCTGTCTGCGCGATGTACCGTTTGGCGATCGGCTCGACCGGGGGAAGGTCCGCCGAGGTGCATCGCATGTGCGGGTTTGCTTCGGCGACCATGCATGAAAGTTGCCCGGTCGCGCCCCCGACGTCACAAAGCGTCTCATACGGAGAGAAGTCGAACTTCTCAGCCAGCGCTTTGAAATTCCCCGCAGAGATGCCTGCCATCGCGTTCATGAACTGCTCGAGCCGCTCCGGCGCCGAATAAAGCTTGGCGAACATCGGCTCGCCCGATTCTTTGATCTCGTTTTGTGGTTCCCCAGTTCGAAGTGCTTCGGTAAGGCTTCCCCAGAAGCGGTAGAGGCGGCTCCCGGCCATCTCCAGAATTCCACCGATGTACTGAGGGCTCTTCTTGTCGAGGAACATCGCCGTTTGCTTCGTGTTTGCATATCGTGCCTTCGGTCCTTCTCCCTCACGACGCAGGAGACCTAACGCGAGCAGCGAATCAGGGAAGTCTGGAATCGCGCGCGGGTGCAGCCCTAGCCGTTCTCGGATCTGTTCGCCCGTCAGCTCGCCCGCGCCGAGATGGGTGAAAAGCTCCAACTCGACGGCCGAGAGGAGGGTTCTCGAGCCGAAGAATCCCATTCCGACTTGCATGATGTGTGAGGGATCGAGCTCGGGTTCGGTCATGGCGTGCTCCTCATGAAAGACCGAACTACTACACCGGGCGGCCAAGAGAATGCAATTACGAAAACGCAAGGCCAACCGCAAACGGGGTTGGCGCAAGGGGATCGTTCGACCTTGCTAGGTGCCCGTCGGCGCCAGCCTCGAAAGGCTCTCCACGACCGGGTGGTCGAAATGAACATCGAGTTGTGGAAAGGCGATTACGATGCCCCGCTCCTGGAAGGCCCACCAAACCGCCTCGTTCAGGTGGGAGAGCTTGAGCCGGGACAACCACGGATCGTCCATCCAGACCGCCACTTCGAAGTTGACCGAGTTGTTGCCGAACTCGACCAGGAGCACCTGCGGATTGTAGCTCGGCATGTCAGTCTTGACCTGGTTCGCCACATCCTCCAACACCCCCCGTACGACCTTCAAATCAGAACCGTAGGTCACGCCAACCACGGTACGCACCCGGTAAGCAGCGTCGTCGAGCGTGAAGTTCTTGACGATCGATTGCACGAGCACCGAGTTCGGGACGATGACGTCCTCGCCGTCGCGCGATCGGGCGATGGTCGACCGAATCCCCATTCGCAAGACTCTTACGACGCGCCCTTCGACTTCCAGAACGTCGCCAGGTGTGATCGCACGCTCGACCAAGAGGATGACGCCCGAGACGAAGTTCTGGGCAATGTTCTGCATGGCAAAGCCCAAGCCAACTGCGAAGATTGCACCGGCTGCGAACAGGGCATTCAGATTGATGCCCACCGTGTGAACAGCAATGCCAAAGCCGACGAACAATAACAAGTAGTGAAGCAGGCGAGCGGTAACTGCCACACTTCCTTCGTCCGTCACACCTCGGCGAGTGAGCCAACGCCGAACACCGCGTTGAGCCAACTTCGACAGGAGAAGCGTCAGGACCACGATGACCGCCGCGATGATCAACGTTGCAACGCTTACCGGAGTTCCCGCAATCTCGAAAAGCGTCCTTTGCAGAACGTCACTCACGTTCCTCAGCCTATCCATCCTGCTCACCTGCCTTTCGGTGGTAGGATGGCGGGTAAGGATCTACTCAGGCCAGTTCTTGGCCAGAGTGGTGCTCCCGCTGGCTCGGCTCGCTTCGGTGCTTACTTCTCGGCCTGAAGGTGGGCCTCGACGAACCAGAGCATCTTGTCGGCTCCGCGCGATACCTCGGTGAATAGGTCCGCAGTGTCGGCGTCTCCGTGCTTCTCGGAGGCTTCGATCGCCGCGCGGATGGACTTGCCGAATACCGAGAGCGCCCGTGAAAGTGCGTCGACATGCTCTTTCCCGCTCGAGAGGTCGAGCCCGTAAGCCGGAAGCTGAGTCCTTTGGGTGACGCTCTTGAGCGGCCCCTCGGCCACCCCGCCGAGGATCACCGCCCGCTCGGCGATCAGATCGACCCAGGCGGTGGCCTCGGCGTACACCTGATCGAAGAGCTCATGCAGCTGGATGAAATCCGGGCCCTTCACGTTCCAGTGCGCTTGCTTCGACTGCAACGACAGGTCGATGGCGTTTGCAAGGTTCGCGTTGAGTAGATCGATGATGGGTTTTCGGGTGCTCTCGGGCAAATCGTTCTTGGTTGGGTACGTTCTCATGGTCAAAGTCTCCTTTTTCAAGCAGCGTCCAATGTAGGCTCGCCTCTGGCCCAACCGCAGGCGGTGAGCTCACCGGTTTGCAATGCGTCGAGTGTGCGAAGGATCTCCTCGACGTTTCGGCCGACGGAGAGATCGTTCACGCTCACGAAACGGATGATGCCTTCCGGATCGACGATGTAGGTCGCCCGTAAGCAGACGCCCGCCTCGTTGTGCAGGATGCCAAGAGCTGTCGAAAGCTCACGCTTGGTATCGGCCATCATTGGAAAGGGCAGGTTCCTGAGGTCCGGGTGGTCGTTGCGCCAGGCCAGGTGCACGTAGTGCGTGTCGGTGCTGGCTCCCAGGATCTGGGCATTTCTTCGCGCAAACTCAGCGTGTTTTCGTCCAAACTCCGCAATCTCGGTGGGGCAGACGAATGTAAAGTCCATGGGCCAAAAGAAGATGACCTGCCATTGGCCGGGATAGGTGTGATTTGTGATCTCCGCGAACTCTTCGCCGGGCTCCGTACTGACAACGGCTTGAAGCTCGAAGTCGGGGAATGAGTCACCAACGGTACGCATGTTTCCTCCTTAATATCATCTGTTTGGTTTCAAATGTTGGTTATTGTTGCAGTAAGAAATAGTCATCGAGCCCCTCGGGTTCGACGTTTCTTTCCGCGAACCAGCACCTGGTAGTCCCGCACATCGAAGCCTTTGAGTTGCTCCACTCGAGACACCTCGAGGGTGTCCCAGGGCAAGTCGTAGATCTTTCCAGTCTCCTCATCGATGAAATGATGGTGCTTGTCGACGTTTGAATCGAACACGAGGCGGCCCTCAGTCAGGACCAGGTGACGCAGCAACCCTTTGGCTACGAAGAGATTGAGCGTGTTGTAGACGGTGGCGCGAGACACCATGGGGAAGACCCGCTTCACTCGTTCCCAAACTTCGTCGGCTGACGGGTGCTCGTCCGTGTGAAGAACATAGTCGGCGATGGCCACGCGCTGGGCGGATGGCTTGATGCCATGGGCTTCTAAGACCGCTGCTTCACCGGTTCTCATACATTAGACATAGTCTAAGTTTAGAGGTCGTCAAGGCCCGGAGAGCCAATTTAGTGGGACTTTGTTGGGTGCAGGAACCCCCGCACCTCTGCTCACGCGCGCCCGCTAGAGCTACCCCGCCCAAGCCCCATCCGCTACTGTGCGCCGACCATGTCGCGAGGTCAGCAACCCCGGAAGAAGCTGCTGCTCACGGGGGCCACCGGTTTCGTCGGCGGCCATCTCGACGCCGCCCTCGCCGACACGAGCTGGGAAGTGGTTCGCGCGACGCGAAATCGGGAGAAGGCATCTCAGCCGGGCTGGGTCTATCTCGATGTCGAGGAGACGCTTTCCATTGGTCCCGCGATCGCGGGTTGTGACGCAGCGGTGTACCTCATCCACTCGATCGACGCCTCCGACGATTACCCCGAACGGGAGGCTGCGTCGGCACAGGCATTCCGCGAAGCCGCCGAAGAAGCGGGAGTGCGCCGCATCGTCTATTTGGGAGGTGTAGCACCCGCGGGAAAACCATCGCGACACCTCCAAAGCCGCCTGCATACGGGCGAGATCCTGCGATCGGGCTCCGTCTCAACCATTGAGCTTCGTTGTGGACTGATCATCGGTGTGGGCGGAAGCTCGTGGATGATGGTACGCGACCTCGCTGCACGGCTACCTGCCATGTTGCTACCGCGGTGGCTGCAGTTTTCGTCGTCGCCGGTTTGGGTCGAAGACGTGGTCGTCGCCATCGTTCGCGCGCTCGACCTGCCGATCGAAGGCAGCGCCTGGTACGATGTTCCAGGCCCCGAACGAATGACGCATGCCAACTTCCTTTCCCGTGTGGCCAAGAGCATGGGCAAAGATCCACGGCTCGTCGGTGTTCCCGTCATCACACCGACGCTTTCGAGCTACTGGATTGCCCTCGTGACGCGCGCCGACTTGGCGCTCGCGCGCGAGCTCGTGCAAGGGTTGCAGAGCGATCTCGATCCGACCGGCACGGTGTTCTGGGATGTGCTCGGGGACGAGAAACCAACCGCGTTCCAGACAGCCGTGTATCAGGCACTCGAGGACGAGCTGGCGCGAGAGGTTCCGACGCCGAAAGTCGTGAGCCGAATGCGACTCAGGGTGAGGGGCCAGAACTAAGTGAGTCGGCGTGCCAAAACGCCACATATCGTTCTTGCTGCTTGCGTCGGCGCATTTTGCATCGCGATGGGCCTGCGCGAGGACGTCAATGTCTGGATCGGCACCGGCGCCGCGGCTGTAGTGTCGATCGTCCTGCTCTCCCTCTGGGCCCGTGCGAGCATCAGATCGAGTCTCGAGAGGCCGGCTCTACAAAGCGTGGTGGTGGGCGTTGCCGTCGGCGTCGCGATGTCATTCGCCATCTGGTGGCTTTATCCGTTGAGCATCGCGATCCTCCCTCCGATCGAAGGTCAGGTGGAGACGCTTTACGCATTGCTTCGTCAGCCCCCCGGCCCGATTCGAGCCTTCCCGCTGCTTCTCCTGGTCGTGGCAGCCGAAGAGCTCGTATGGCGCGGGCTCGCCATCGACGTTTTCTCGAAAATGCTCGGCCCTTGGCAAGCGGTCCTGGTCTCTGCGTTGCTCTATGTGCTTCCACAGATCGCGTTCCGCTCACCCCTTCTCATGATCATCGCTTTGCTATGTGGCCTGGTGTGGGGAGCCCTCCGCGTGAGGTTCAAAGGCCTCGCTGCGCCTCTATCCGCCCACATCATCTGGGATGTGCTGGTGTTCATCATGTATCCGGTCGCCTGAGTGTCAGCGCGCTTCGCAAGCCTTGCGGGTAACACCGTGACGAAACTCGAAAAGCCGCTCGAGGTTCCGGCGCGCAAACCAACCCCCGAACGTGCGACCAACAGCTCCCAAGGGCAATTCGTACTCGATGTCGTCCGTGAGAAGGCACTCGTTCTCGCCGCGTGGCGTGATGATGTGCTTGTGGAGCCATTTCTTGAACGGGCCTTTGGCTATTCGATCTGCAAACATCTTCCCGGGTTCGTAGGCGACGTGCTCGGCGACGATGGTTTGCCAGAGGGGCCCAACCTTGATTTTCAAGATCACGCGGGTGCCGACTGCGAGCGATGTCGGGGGCTGCACGATCTCGGTCGTCTGCCATGGAGGCTGAAGCCGCTCGAATGCGTCGGGCGCCTCGTGGAATGCAAACACCGTCTTGGCGCTCGCCCGGATTACGCTCTCCTTGACGAAATGCATCGAACCGACCCTAGCATGACAGGCTCACTCGGAGCCGTCGCTCAGGGTCGCCAGCTGACGGCGAGCCGGTGCGGGACCGCAGCGAGTCTGTAGTACGCTCGCCGATAGAGCTGCAGGTCGCGGGCGGGAGAGCTTTCTGCCTCGATCTGGAGTCCGAATCCCGGCGGCGTCGTCAGCGCCCTTTCGCCCGGTATTGCTCGCCAGACGAGCTTGCCGCGGAGGTGCACGGTCTCGGTGAAGCCCGGTGGTCTCAGCTCGAGCCATAGTCGCGCGTCGCTCGGCGGCGGGTCGAGGGTGCGCACGTAGATGCCGGTCTCACTCAGATTGTACGTCAGCCCGTACTCGGCTGAGAACTCGCCCTCTGTCCTGAAACTGCAGATCGTATCGAACAAGTATCTTGGCGACTGGCGTTCATGGCCGCCTCTCTTCATCAGATCATTTGCGAGGAAGAGTAGATGGTCGGGCGGCGCAGTTTTCGCGACAATCGCGACCGCATCGAGCGTCGGGTCCTGTTTCGTCGGGGTTGCCGTGTTCGCCGTGACGACGATGAAAGGAGTTTTTGCGGCTTGCGAGAGCTGTCTCGGTCGATCGACCTCGTAAATCGATAATAGCTCGTCCGAGACGACGACCAGCTCGGGCGGCATCTCCGACGCCATCGCCTCGACAATCTCGTCAGCACCCACCGCGAACTGAACATCGAAGCCCGCGTTCCGCAGAACACGACCGATCAGCCTACGGTATTCGTCCGAAGGATAGCTGATCAACACGTGTCCCTGATTGATCGGAGGTCGAATCGTAGGATCGAAACTCTGCAGGTTGGCTATGCGGCGCGTCACTCCACCGATGTTCGAGCGAACGATGACATCGTCGGCGCCATGCCGATACGCTTCGACGAACGAGCTATCGCGAAGGCATGACACCATGGCGATCACCGGTGTCGAAAAGAGGCTCGCATGCTCTCGAATCCAATTCGTCGTCGTTGCAAGCTCGGCGCTATCGCCATCGACGCAAATACACTTTGGCTGCAGTCGAATGAGCGCTTCCCGCGAATCCAGAATCGACCTCGACACGTGTGCTTCCGAGCTGGCCCGCTCCACCGCTCTTCGGAGCATCGCTTTCTCCGCGGAGTCAAAAGCACCGATCAGCGCTGAAGTTCCTAGAGCTTGAGCTGCTTGCACACTCTCAGGCTACAGAGCCGCCACCGTCACGACAACGTTTCCGCTCACACGAGATCGAGCGGAACGGTCTTCAGGGTACACCGGCAGCTCGCGAAAACCTCCCCCGATCGAGGGAGGAGGCTTTCCTCAGGCCTGGTTGCCAACCCAGGATTGCGAGCGCTTTGCCGCGGTGTTAGCCGTTGGTATCGCCCGGGCTCAAGCTGGATCCAGCTCTGGCATTCGGGCCGTCCCTCAGCGCCTAAACACGATCATTCGCTCGATCGTCATGTCTCGCATCGAATGCTCGATGCCGCCGAGGTTCAAACCCGAGTCCCGATGGCCGCCGAAGGGCATCCAGTCGACTCGAAACGCAGTGTGGTCGTTGATCATCACCGACATGCCGTGAAGCTGGCGTCCGATTTCGAGAGCCCGGTCGAGGCGATTGGTGAAAAGCGCAGCCTGGAAATAGGCTCGCTCGAGGTTGGCACGCTTCACCGCGTCGTCGATGTCGTCGTAGCTGTAAACGCAGACCACCGGGCCGAAGACTTCTTCAGTCGATACCTTCACATCATCGGGGGGATTCAAGAGCAGCGTCGGGGGATAGGTCGTCTTACCGAGCGGTTCACCACCGCACAAAACCTTCGCGCCTTTTTCTTTGGCCTCAGTGACCCACTCGTGGACCCGTTCCACTTCTTTCGGCCAGATGAGGGGGCCCACCTCGGTCTCCATACGGGTAGGATCACCGACCTCGAGCGCCTTGGCGGCCTTCACGAGGCGAGCGGTGAGCTCTTCTTGAATCGACGCATGCACGTAAATGCGCTGCACTGACACACAGACCTGGCCGGCATGATAGAACCCGCCCTTGGTCAGAAGCGGAATGGCGTCGTCGAGGTTGGCTGTTTCATCTAGAATCGCCGGTGCGACCCCGCCGTGCTCGAGGGCGCAATTTGCACCAGGGGCCAACTTCGAACGAAGCATCCAACCGACGTTCGACGAGCCAATGAACGTAAGGAACGCGACGCGCTTGTCGGCGACCAACTTCGTGGTGAGGTCGTTCTCGGTCAGGATCATCTGACACCATTTCTTTGGAAGCCCGGCCTCGTAAATCATCTTTACGAGGGACTCACAGGACATGGGCGTCGCGCTCGCCGGCTTGACCACCACTGGACATCCCGCCGCGATGGCGGTGACCACTTGGTGAACCAACAGGTTGAAGGGGTGATTGAAAGCACTGATCGCGAGGACCACGCCGCGCGGCTCTCGGTAGGTGACGGCCCACCGGCCGAGGCTTCTTTCGTCGATCCCCATCGGGACTTCGTGCCCAACGAGACGGGAGACCGCCGCGCTTGCGACCCGAATGCCGGTTATCGCTCTGCGAATCTCTACTAGCGAGTCCCTCAGCGGCTTTCCGCCCTCGCGCGCTGCTTGCAAAGCCAGCTCTTCGGCCTTCGATTCGATCAAGTCCGATAGCGCGTTCAAGATCTCGATGCGCCTTGCCCCGGTCAGCCAGCCGGCCCGATCGGTGTACGTGTCGTAGGCGTTGGCAAGTACGCCCAAGGCTTGCTGTTCGGTATGATACTCGTACTCCTTGATGACCGACTGATCGTACGGAGCGGTGACCTCAAGCTTTTTCATCGGGCCTCCCTTCACACGACGCGTTCTTTGTTCTTGAGCTCGTCGATGAGAACGCGCTGGTTCTCGGAGTAATCCACGGGCACGTCGATCACGTGCACGCCCCCATCTTCACAACACCTGCGCACGGCTGCTTCGAGACCGCCGACCTCGGTCACGCGACATCCCTTTGCCCCGTAACTTTCCGCGTAGCAGACGAAATCGGGATTGCCGAAAGTTAGTCCGTAATCCTCGAAGCCATCGGTCTCCTGCTTCCACCGAATCATGCCGTACGCATCATCGCGCACGATGACGACAGTCAGGTCGAGCTTCAGCCGGACGGCGGTCTCGAGCTCTTGGGAGCTCATCATGAAGCCACCGTCCCCACACACCGCAACCGCCTGACGGTTGGGATAGACGAACTTCGCACCGATAGCGGCGGGGAGCCCAGCGCCCATGGATGCGAGAGCGTTGTCCAACAGCAGCGTGTTCGGCATGTGCGCCGGATAGTTTCGAGCAAACCAGATCTTGTACATGCCATTATCGAGTGACACGATAGCGTCACTCGGAAGCGCATCTCTGAGCTCTCGTACGACGCGCTGTGGCACCAGCGGAAACGTCTCGGCGGCCGGAGCGTCGACGACATGCGTTCGCCATGCCGCACGAACGCGTTCGAAGAAGTCGTTATCCCATCGTTTCGATGGAGTGATCAGTTCGCCCAGCGTTCGCGTGTTGGCAGCCGTGCACCCAAGCACCTCGAGTTGGGGAAAATAGACATCGTCCATGCCGGCCTGATCCTCGTTCATGTGGATGACTCTCTTTCCGCCACGCTCCATGAAGAAGGCTGGTTTTTCGCTGAGGTCGTGCCCGATCATCAACACCACGTCCGCACCGTCGAGGGCGTCGTGCGTGTAGTCTCCCGAGGAGAGCGCCGTCGTGCCCAAGAACTTTGGATGACGCTCGTCGATGGCGCCTTTCCCCATCTGCGTGGTGACGAAGTAGAGCTGGGTCTTGTCGATGAAGCTCTGAAGGACGCCCAACGTCTTGTCTCGGTTGCCGCCTGCGGCAATGCACACCAACGGGCGCTCTGCCGTCATCAGCATGTCCGCCGCCGCCTGCAGCGCCGTCTGACTAGCGCCAGGGGGTTTGACCTCGGTGACGGTGAAAGGTTGTCGGTCCACCCCTTCGCTCGCAACATCTTCGGGCAACTCGAGATGAACCGGCCCGGGTTTTTCCTCGTGGGCGATCCGAAAGCATTCCCGAACGAGGTGCGGAATGTTGTTCGCGTCGACGATCTGTTTCGAGAACTTCGTGATGGGCTCCATCATCCCGACGACGTCGAGAATCTGAAATCTTCCTTGCTTGCTCTTCTTGATCGGCTTTTGGCCCGTGATGCACAACACCGGCATGCCACCGAGAAGCGCATAGGCCGTCGAGGTCGTCAGATTGGTTGCGCCAGGCCCTAGGGTAGCAAGGCAGACGCCCGCTTTTCCGGTTAGGCGACCCCAGGTTGCGGCCATGAACCCGGCCGCTTGCTCGTGCCGCGTCAGCACGAACGTGATCTTCGAGGTGCGTAAGCTCTCGAGAAGGTCCAGGTTCTCTTCACCCGGAACTCCGAAGATGTACTTCACTCCCTCTGCTTCGAGAGCCCGTACCAGTAAGTCGCTTGCCTTCATCATCGCTCCCGGGCGCTCATGATGTGTCAATTCAGTCCGATGAGGAAAGGGCCAAAGAAGATCTGACTGAGCGTGATGGAGTCTGCTACCGTGACGGCCTCTCGGAGGTACCCATTGGAGCGCGAAATTCGGGTAGGACTATGCGGTTGCGGAGTAATTGGCGAAGGCGTAGTCACGACTTTATTGCGGCACGCTGACATCATCGGCGAGCGAGTGGGGGCGCCGGTGAGGCTTGTGGCTGTGGCCGACAAAGACCCGGCCCGGCTCGACATCGTACGCGCGCAGGATCCGAACATCGCCTTGCTCGACGATGCATTCGAAATCACCAAGCGCGACGACGTGGATATCGTCGTCGAGCTCATTGGCGGGATCGAAGTGGCGGATCGGTTAGTACGCGCGGCGCTCGATGCGAAGAAACACGTGGTCACCGCCAACAAGGCGCTGCTCGCCGAACGAGGTGCGGCGTTGTTTGCGCTTGCCAAGGCTAATGGCTGCGATCTGTATTTCGAGGCTGCTGTAGCTGGCGCCATCCCCGTGATCCGCGTGATTCGGGAGTCGCTTGCGGGCGATCGTATTCGTTCCGTGAGGGGCATCATCAATGGAACCAGCAACTATATCTTGTCGAGGATGGCCAATGAAGGAGCCGCTTTCGCAAATGCACTCAAAGCGGCGCAAGAGGCGGGATTCGCCGAGGCGGACCCAACGCTCGACGTCACCGGCGGCGATGCGGGTCACAAACTGGCGCTGATCGCCGCCCTTGCCTTCGGAGCGCGCGTGCTGCCGAGCGAGATTCCAACGGAGGGCATCGAGGAGGTTGACCCGCGCGACATTCAATATGCCCGGAAGTTTGGTTATGCGATTCGGCCTCTTGCCGTTGCAGAGCATCTGGAGGACGACGTTCTGGATCTGCGGGTGCATCCCGCCCTCGTGCCCCTCACCGATTCCCTTGCGCACGTAGATGGGGCACTCAACGCGGTTGCAATTCAGGGAGAAATGGTGGGGCCTAGTTTTCTTTCCGGCCTTGGAGCCGGCGCCAGCCCAACCGCGACCAGCGTAGCGGGAGACATCATCGACATCGCGAGGAACTCGCTCGCCGGTGGACCTGTACGAACATGGCACCTCCCGTCTGAGCGCGATCAGAAGATCCAGCCTATCGCTGATCTGTCGTCTCGTTATTACCTCCGCTTTTCGGTCCGGGATCAGTCCGGGGTGCTTGCGGCCCTATCCGGAAAGCTCGGCGACTCCGGAATCTCGATCGATCAGCTAGTCCAGGACCACGAAGGCGGCGATGCGGGCACGGCGTCGATCGCTCTACTCACCCACCATGCTCGTGAAGGCGACGTCCGTGACTCGCTCCGGGCGATCGAAAGCACCCACTTCACAACAGCGCCCACGCAACTCATTCGCATCGTCGAATGATCACGCCCCCTCCATCAGTGGGAAGAAGATCTGACCGAACGAAGATCTGACCGAGGTTGGCGGTGAGAAAACGAAGATCTGACCGAGGTTGGCGGTGAGTGACTACGAAAATTGGAAGATCTGACCGAGGTTGGCGGTGAGTGACTACGTAATTGGGGCCGTGCTTGGGTCGGCAAAGGGCCTCTGACGGGGTCTGAAATAGGCTCCCCCACCGAACATGAAGTTTTTTCGGCCCAGGACCGCGCGGTGCACGCGTGAAGTGGTAGCGGAGGGCGCACCCCGCCGTCTCCGGGCGAACGCGGATGGCACGCCGTCAGGCGACACGCGTGTTTCAGATGCGCCCTACGGCGCTGGGCCGCAGCGGGCCCCGTGACCCACGCGCATCCACCAGGTGCCCGTTGGGAAGAGGGCGGTGCGGTTTCCCGAGGTCCACGATGCAAGCGCCTTGTCGTACTGCGCATTGAAGAGGCGGAGGCGCTTGACGGCGTGCGTCGCTGCGCCCCGATGCCCGGCGACTGCAAACTGCGGGTCGCGACTCCCGAACGCTTCGTAGCTTCGGGCCCGCTTGGTCGGTGCGAGCCGAAGCACGCGTCGAGGGCCCACAAAGGAGATGCCGGTGCGCTTGGCCTTGTGCCAGGCCTGATGCTCGCGGTGCCGCACACGTTGAGCGATGCGCGCCTGGGCGAGCTCGGTGCCGTAGTCGCACTCAAGGGCTGCCGGCATTTCCAATGAAAGCTCGATCGCTTCAGGCCACGCCGCGTTGTCTGGGTCGAAGTAATGGGGGGGGCGTCGGACTTTGATGGTGCGGGTGCCGATGTGGCGGGGCAAGGTGTGTGCGCCGGGCCAGTCCTTGGCATAGCGCACCGCAAGCGCCTCGACGGGATTCGCGATGAGGTAGGCGAGGGCTTCGAGAGTCGCCTCGGGAGTCAATAGGGCATGGGCGCCGCTACTTCGCTTGTTGAAGACTTCTTCAGGCCAGCCACGAAACGCCTTGGTCGTGAGCGCGAGCAGGCGATGAAAGGTTTGTAGAAACCGGGGGAGCTCGCCCCGCACATCGGTGACGACTTCGTGCGAGTGGGTGGACATCAGACACCCGGCGTGCACCAGCACCCCGTGGGCCTTGGCCGCGTAGCCGAGGCAATACCAATAGGCCTGCTCCATCTGCCGCGCTTCGTCCGGGTTGAGGAGGAAGTGGCGCCGGGTCGTGCGGCGCGACAGGGCCCACACCGTGCCGGGCTCGATGATGCGTCGTCGTGTCATGGTGCTCGAACCAGGCGAGAATCGTGCCGAAAGGGGGCGCGTGTGTTTTCAAAGGCTTAGGGCACGCCCTCTGGCGCTTTCCGAACCTCCCGCCGGCGTCCGCCACCGCGCGACACCACAGCGCAATCTGCCCACGCTCCCCGCCGCCTCGGCCAACGTCGGTCAGATCTTTTCTTTTGCGGCCTTGTTTTGTCGGTGCGAGGGACAGGACTCGAACCTGCACATCCAAAGGACACTGGAACCTAAATCCAGCGCGTCTGCCAATTCCGCCACCCTCGCTTGTGGTGTGATCTCCGATGGTTAGCACGGGAGCGAGTCGATTCAAATCAGCCGATTCCACATCCGTGACAGGAAAAGTTGCGCGAGCAGGTTCAAAACGCACCAAAAGAAGTCAGCCGAGAGCAAAGGGCGTCATTTCGAGTCAACTCGGACCATGAGGGCGCCGAAGATCTTCTTCAGCTGGCGGTGTCTCCACGCGAACAATCGCGGAACGACCACGTCGAACATCTTGGCGGCACCCGGGAGCCGTCCCTCCCAGCGCAAGCGATCGATGACGCGGGTGCCACCGTCGATCGGAGCGAGCACGCGCTCGTGTTCCCAAACGCGCTGACTCGCCATCGTCGACCGCTCGACGAAACGCCGATCCGGTTCGAGCTCTACGAACGTCACATCATCCCAGTCGACCGGCAACACCCCAAACAGCAAGAGCAGGCTTCGGGCAAGCGGCTTGCCCAGCGTGATCGTCTCGTCATCGAGCCGCGAAACACCAGCGGGAAACGTCATCCGAAACCATGGGCGGAGCTCACGCCCAACACCTTGCGTGGAGAAGCAGTGCGCGGCAACAGCATCCGGATCCGCTGCCAGATCACTCGAGATCTCGAACTCGTGCGGCATGACATCCAGCGTAGTCCGCGTGCGCCGCGGCGTCTTGCATCATTCGTATTCTAGAGACTCGGCCGTTGATTGGAGCAGCATCTTCCAGGAAGCGTTTCGCAACTCAATCCGTCGAACGCCGCTCACGAGCTGGCACGATGAATCGAAACCCGATTGCCTCCCCCCGCCCCACTCGGTACAACCCCGAGATGAGACGCAGCGTACAGCCTCCGCCGCCTGTCACCTCGGATCTGTTGAGTCCTCAGGATCTTCAGATCCGGCGACTTGGCGAGTGTCACGTGCCATCGCCCATGGATCTGAGCTCCCTGTTCATGGAGGAGGAGGACGGCGTGCTCGCTTTGGTGGATGCGTTGGACTACCAAAAGTACCGAGAGCGAGGCGCGCCCGTGCCCGTGTTCGAACCGGCGGGACCGCGCGAGAAGCTGTTTTTCAATCCTACCCGGATCACCTGCGGAATCGTGACGTGTGGCGGGCTGTGCCCGGGCCAGAACGATGTGATCCGGTCATTGGTTCTGACGCTGTCGTTGAGCTACGGCGTCTCGCGCATCCTGGGCTTTCGCTACGGATATTCTGGGCTCGTCCCGGAGACGCGCCACGAGCCCAGGCTACTCACCCGTGACGTCGTCGCAAACATCCACGAGGACGGCGGCACGATCCTGGGTTCTTCGCGGGGGGCGCCCTCCGCGAAGGACATGGTCGACGGGCTTGTCAGCCGCGGCATCGACGTGCTGTTCACCATCGGAGGGGACGGCACTATGCGCGGTGCACACGCGCTTTGCGAAGAGATTTCCCGGCGGGACCTCCCCATCTCCGTGGTCGCCGTTCCGAAGACCATCGACAACGACCTGCATTGGGTGGAGCAGACCTTCGGCTTCGCCACGGCTGTGGACGAAGCCCGCCGCGCCATCATGGCGGCCAAGGTGGAGGCCGAGGGCGCGTGGCACGGCATCGGCATCGTCAAGCTCATGGGGCGGCACTCGGGTTTCATTGCGGCCCACGCGAGTCTGGCCAACTCGGACGTCAACTTCTGTCTCGTGCCGGAAGTCCCATTCACGCTCGATGGCAAGGGCGGATTGCTCGACGTGCTCGAGCAACGGTTGGCGTCGCGGCATCACGCCGTGATCGTTGCAGCAGAAGGTGCTGGGCAGGAGCTAATACCGCGCGATGAGGAGGCCCGTGACGCGTCGGGCAACGTCAAGCTCGCGGACATCGGCACGTTCCTGCGCAACAGGGTGCAAGCCCATTTCGAGACGCGGGGCTACCCTGTCACGATCAAGTACATCGACCCGAGCTACATCGTGCGCAGCCTACCGGCCAACAGCCTGGACTCGACGCTCTGCTTGATGTTCGGGCAGAATGCCGCCCATGCGGCGATGGCAGGTCGCACGGACATGATGGTGAGTTACTGGAACCAGCGCTTCACCCACGTTCCGATCGCGCTCGCGACGCGGGGTCGCAAACAGATCGATTCCAGTGGCGAGCTGTGGCTCTCGGTACTCGGTGTGACGGGTCAGCCGACGAGCATGGTCGGCACGTGAGCGCCAACGGGCTGAGCTCGCACCTTGACCCGATCACCGCCGCAGGACGAACAGGTCTTGTGCAGACTTAACATCCGAGGCGGGGCCGACGAAGACCACCTCGTCTCCGGTCTCGATCGTCGTGTCGCCGCGGGGCACGACGAACTTCTTGCCGCGGATGACGGCCGCGACCACGCACTCAGCCGGCACCTTGATCTCCCTGATCTGCTTTCCCGCCACCGTCGCGTCCTCGGGCACCACGACGCCGACCAGGCTCGCGACGCCCGCCCCGATCTCGAAGAGCTCTGCCACCCCGGGCCGGTCGAGGAAGTTCTCCACCATCGCCGCGGTGGCCCAAGGTGTGCTGATCGCCACGACGCCTTCCTTCTCCAAAAGAGGAAGATAGTCGGGGTCTTGGACGATGGCGATGACGCGCTTCATGCCGAGTTGCTTGGCCTGAAGCGCCGCGATCACGTTGCTTCCATCGTTGTTGGCAGCGGCGATCGCCACGTCGATGTTGTTTAGCCCGACCTGGTCGAGCACCTCTTTCTTAGTACCGTCTCCTTGGAAGATCGGAAGGTTGTAGCGTGCTTCGAGCTCTTTGCAGACGCCCTCGTCGACTTCGACGAATGTGATCTGATGTTCGTGTGACCGGAAGACCAAACGATACTCGTCTTTCGTCAGGAGACGATTCGCGATATTTTGTCCTTTCTGTCCACCGCCAATGATGAGTACTCGCATGCGTTTCCTCTTTCTTCGTATCCAGTATCGCTTGACCCTTTCGACTACACGAAGCTCTTCGAAGAGTTCGGCACGATTGAGCGGACGGATCAAGTAGACCGCGCTGCCCGCCAGGGTAAGCCCGACGCCAAGCAAGATGGTCCGGAGCTCCAATGCTGGGACGAACACCCAGCAGGTGCCAATGCCGATCCATGGAATCCAAGGATAAAAGCCCGCATGGAAGGGTCGCCTGAGATTGGGCATTCGTTTGCGGAGCGCAATGACCGAGTAGTTTACGAAGCCAAGCCCCATCAAAAAGCCAAAGTCCGCCATGGAGGCGACGAACTTCACAATCCCCACCGCCGCAAAGGCAAACACGAACAAAGCACAGGCGGCGAGCGCGATGTACGGAGTGCGAAAGCGTTTATGCAGCTTGGAAAGCCCTCGCGGGAAGTGACCATCGCGGCTTAGGGCATACAAGACCCGCGAGCTTGCGCCGAGGGTCACGCTAAACGCCGATAGGCTGGCCATGATCGTAGCGGTGATGGCGGCCCAGCGGCCCCATCCTCCACCCACCCTGTCGGCCACGAAGATGAAGGGCACATCGGTCGCGGCGAGCTCGGTGTAATGCACAGTGCCCATCATCACGAAGACGACGCCCACGTAGATCATGACGCCGACGACCAACGTGATCAGAATGGCTCGCGGGATGGTCTTGCTCGGGGCAATGATTTCTTCGGCGGCCACCGTGATCAGGTCGAAGCCTACATAAGAGATGTATATCAACGCCATACCGCCGGCGAAACCACCGAACCCAAGCGGCGCAAACGGCTCCAGGTTGGGTGCTTCGATCTGGAAGGCGCCGATGATCCCAATGCCGATCAGCACAGCCAACTCGATCAGGTTCATGATCGTGATGACCATCAGCGCCTCGGACATGCCCCTCAAATTGACCGCAGCAAAAACTCCCGTGGCCACCAGTGCGATTAGTGCGACGTTAGCTTCCGGCCAAAAGTAGGCGCGGATCGTGAGCGCAAAGATGACCACATACATCGCGCACGCTGCGACATTGCCGATCCAAAAGAACCACCCGGTCAGGAAGGCAATCGGCTTGGGAAGCGTGCGGCTCACGAACGAGTAACCGCCGCCGGCGATCGGGAGAGCGGCTCCGAGCTCGGCGTAGTTGAGGGCGGTGAAGATGACCACCGCGCCCATCGCCAGATACACGACGACGCCGAGCGGGCCCACCATCTTGGCCAGCTCCCCGGGCAGCGCGAAGATCCCCGGCCCCATCATCGCGCCGATGCCGATCATCACGGCCATGAAGAGGCCGATTTCGCGCTTGAACTCGACTCGCTCCGACATCCCGGTGCGCGCACTATAGAGGCGCTTGGCCGGAGCACAAAGCTTCTTAGTGTCGTTGCGGGCGCTCTATTCGAGAACCTCTTCGTCTTCGTTCTCAAGGTCGTCTGGGATGAGGCCCAGGTGAGGGCAGGAATCGCTAACCTCGACGTGATATCGAGTCATGGTCTGCCTGTTCCCACACACTCGGCCAACGTGGCCACTTTTGAGCAGTCAATAGCTGCGGTACGGTCATCGCCATGCGAGCCATGGTTCTCGATCGACCGTCCCCCATCGACACGGGTCCCTTACGCCTCAGCGAGATTCCCATTCCGGAGCCCGCAGACGACGAGGTGAGAATCGAGGTCCGTGCGTGTGGGGTTTGCAGGACCGATCTGCACGTCTGCGAAGGCGATCTCGAGCACCGTCGATCGTCGGTGGTCCCAGGGCATCAAGTTGTCGGCATCGTCGACGCGATCGGCGCGAACGTCATCGACCGTACCATCGGTCAGCGGGTGGGTGTCGCGTGGTTGCACCGGACGTGTGGCTCTTGCACGTTTTGCGGCTCCGGGCGCGAGAACCTCTGCGACGCACCGGATTTCACCGGCTGGACTGTCGATGGTGGCTTCGCGGAATACGTAGTCGCTCCCGCGAGCTTCACTTATCCGCTTCCGGCAGGGTTTTCCGATCTCCAGGCCGCCCCACTTCTGTGCGCGGGAATCATCGGTTACCGATGTCTGCGAGTGACCGGGATCGAGGACTGGTCGGGAGCGCGTCTCGGCCTCTACGGTTTTGGCGCGGCGGGTCATGTTGCGATCCAGATCGCCCGGGCGCGAGGCGCAGATGTCTACGTGTGCACCCGCGATCGAGCCAAGCACCGAGCGTTGGCTGAGGAGCTCGGTGCAACCTGGACTGGGGGCACGACGGAAACCCCGCCGGTTCCTCTGGACGCTGGGATCATCTTTGCCCCCGCCGGCGAGATCATTCCCCCGGCGCTCTCTCATCTCAGTAAAGGTGGCACCCTCGTGCTCGGGGGCATCCACATGAGCCCGATCCCGTCGTTTCCCTACGAGTTGCTCTACGGGGAGCGAGTCATACGCAGCGTGGCCAACAACACGCGCAGAGACGGTCACGAGTTTCTCGAGGAGGCGGCCGCAGTGCCGGTCCGGTGCCATACCGAGGTTTTCCCGCTCGAAGAGGCGAACGAGGCTCTACGTCGACTTGCCCACGACGGGATCCGCGGTGCCGCGGTTCTCACTGTTTAACGAAAAACACCGCGCTCCGAGGAACGCGGTGTCGTTCTGCATTCGGCGACGTTAGGCCGCGGCCTCGACGAGAAGACGTGCCACCGTGTAGGGATCGATGTTCGCGCATGGACGACGATCCTCGAGGTAGCCCTTGCCCTCCAAATCGGTGGCCATCGGGATACGGATCGAAGCACCACGGTCCGATACGCCGTACTTGAACTCCTGCCACGAGGCGGTCTCATGCGCGCCGGTAAGGCGATCCTTGAGGCCAGCGCCGTAGTGCTTGAGGTGGAGCGCAATGCGCTCTGGTTGGGCGAGGCGCTCACAGTACTCGTGGATGACCTTCAAGCCCCCATCTTCGCGCATGGCCTTGGTGCTGAAGTTCGTGTGGCAACCCGCGCCGTTCCAGTCGCCCTTGGCGGGCTTGGCGTCGTACGAGATGTCGACGCCGTAGGTCTCGGCGATCCGACCGAGGAGGTAGCGCGCCATGTACATGTGGTCGCCCGACTCGACCACACCGGCTGGCCCAATCTGGAACTCCCATTGGCCGGGCATGACCTCGGCGTTGATCCCCGAAATCTTTAGCCCCGCCTTGATGCAAGCGACCATGTGCTCTTCGACGACTTCCCGACCGAACACGTACTGGGCGCCGACGCCGCAGTAGTAGGGCCCCTGGGGACCGGGATAACCGCCTTCGGGGAATCCGAGCGGGTAGCCATCCTTCATCATCGTGTATTCCTGCTCGAAACCGTACCAAGCATCTAGGTTCTTGTACTTCTCTGTAGCTTCGGCAGCCGCACGACGCGTATTCGTCTCATGTGGGGAGCCGTCATGCTTGTACACTTCGCAAAGCACGAGAAGGTTGTCGCCGCCTCGAAGCGGATCGCGCACCGCGAATACGGGATACAGCTGGCAGTCCGAATCGTCGCCTGTGGCCTGGTTCGTGCTCGATCCGTCGAAACCCCACTTGGGAAGCTCGGCAACTCCGGCGATCGCGCCGAGGACCTTCTCCAACATCCCCGCCGCAATCATCTTGGTCTTCGAGCGAAGAAGCGGCGTCGGCTCCGTGCCGTCGATCCAGATGTATTCAGCCTGTATAATGCTCATCGTTACTCCTATGTTGTTGTCGCTAGGGCTTCAGCGAACGAGGTCGACGTTGTACCCGAGCGCTCTGCAGCCCTCCGGTGCCGAATTCCTCCGCTGAAGGACTGTTCTCGGTGGACGCCGCTCTTAGATGTCGAAATAAAGCTCGAACTCGTGGGGGTGGGGTCGCAATGCGACCGGTGTAATCTCGTTTTCGCGCTTGTACTCGATCCAGGTCTGCACTGCGTCCTCGGTCATCACATCGCCCTTGAGCAAGAAGGCCTTATCGGCTTCCAAGGCTTCAAGCGCCTCCCCGAGGCTCGCGGGCATGACCTTGAGCTCGGACTGCTCGGTACCGCTCAACGAGTAGGTGTTCTTCTCGAGCGGGTCGCCTGGGTCGATCTTGTTCTCGATCCCGTCGATGCCCGCCATTGCCATGGCCGTGAAGGCCAAGTACGGATTGCATGAGGGATCGGGGAAACGGACCTCGACGCGCTTGGCTCGCGGATCGTTCGAGTAGGTCGGGATGCGACACGCCGCGGAGCGATTCCGCGCCGAGTACGCGACGTATACCGGCGCTTCGAAGCCCGGAACGAGTCGTCGGTATGAGTTGGTTGTCGGGTTGGTGAAGGCGGCAATAGCCTTGGAGTGTTTGATGATGCCTCCGATGTAATGGAGCGCGGTATCCGACAGGCCAGCATAGCTATCACCAGCGAAGGTCGGTTTCTCCCCCTTCCATATCGATTGATGGCAATGCATGCCCGAGCCGTTGTCATTGAAAAGAGGCTTGGGCATGAAAGTAACGGTCATGCCATGACGGCGTGCGACATTCTTGATCACGTACTTGTAGAGCATCAGCTGGTCTGCCATCTGAACGATCGGCGCAAACCGCATGTCGATCTCGGCTTGGCCGGCAGTCGCAACCTCGTGGTGCTGCGCCTCGACCCTGATCCCGAGCCCTTCTAATTCGAGGACCATTTCGGTTCGGATGTCCTGCTGGCTGTCGGTCGGCGGAACGGGAAAGTACCCCTCTTTGTACCGCGGCTTGTAAGCGAGGTTCGGGCTCCCGTCGATGTTCGTCTCGGCTCCGGAGTTCCACTTGGCCTCGTCTGACTCGAGATAGTAGAAACCGCAGTTCTCTCGCGTATCGAAGCGCGCCGAGTTGAAGATGAAGAACTCCGCTTCGGGCCCGAAGTAGATCTCGTCCCCGATGCCCGTGCTCTTCAGGTAATTGGCCGCCTTCGTGGCGATCCAGCGCGGATCCCGACTGTACCGCTCGCGCGTAAGTGGATCGACGATGTCGCAGATCATCGAAAGCGTTGGCGCTGTGCAGAAAGGATCGATGAGTGCCGTGTTCGCGTCCGGCACGACGATCATGTCGCTCACCTCGATCGACTGCCAGCCTCGGATCGATGACCCGTCAAAGCCGAAGCCTTCCTGCATGGCCTTCTCGTCGAACTCCGAGATTGGAATGGAGAAGTGTTGCCACATCCCCGGCCAGTCGGTGAACCTGAGGTCCACCATGACGACGTTGTTCTTGTTGGCTAGATCCAGAACATCTTTGGCGTCCATGAGACGATTCCTTTGCGGGGCGAGATTGGAGGAGGTGCGCGTTGTATCATGCGGCTTCGTCGCTCGCCCGGCTGCGGTGCCCGGGCTGGGCAAACGGCCCGATACCATCTCTGGCCTCCGGTTGTTTCCGGAAGGTTTCGGACCGCTTTCCTCATTGCAAAAAGCTTCCCAGCACCGCGGCGCGAGTCGCCGCCGGGCTCTAGACGGCAAATCCCGTGAGTTACCTCGCGTTTCCACTCCGCCGTGCGACGGTGAGGCGAAAAAGCGCCGCTCGCGATCCTGTAAGCATCCGGAAGTAAGAGCGAATTTGCTAGAAAGACCCAGTCTGTCGATTTGCTTACTGTACAGAGTGTATGTAGAATATTGACATAGTTGGCTTTTTGAATTCTTTGGGGAGTGTGTGATGTATCGTTGGCTTTCGATCGTGCTCGTGGCCGTGGGGGCTTTCGGCCTCGGCGGTTGTGGTGGTGGCAACGGCAGTGGGAACCCGTTCAATGGCGGGAAGCCGCTTGCGTGCGAGGAGTTCGCAACACCGCCGCCGGGGTGCGATTCGCCCTGCCCGAGTGGCAGCGACTCCGAGTGCGAGCTTGGAACGTATTGCTTCAACGGTGTTTGCAGTGCGCAATGCACAGCTGAACAAGGTTGCGGCGAGGGTTTCGACTGCAACTCCCGCGGACGATGCATCCCCATCTTCAGCGGAACGGGCGGCAACACCGGCACCGGCGGAAGCACGGGTTGTCAGTCCGTGCAGGTAACTCCCACCCGAAGCGTTCCGAACGCCATGTTCTTGGTCGACCAAAGCGGGTCGATGACTTCAGATTTCGGTGGAGGCCAGAACCGTTGGGAAGCCGCGCACAGCGCAGTCACCAGTGTTGTCAGTCAACTGGATTCGATCGTCCGCTTCGGGCTGACGACCTACCAATCGGAAAACGGCGATGACAATCCTCCATGTCCTCGCTTCGATACCCAGGTGGCGATGCAGCTAGACAACCTCTCGACGATCAACATGAGCTACCCGGCCACCTTCCCTGGTGGCGAGGACACACCGACCGGCGATAGCATCGATGCTCTCGTCAGTATCATCCAGGCCAACCCGCCCCCTGCGGACGGACCCACGATCATCGTGTTGGCGACGGATGGTGAGCCAGACTCGTGCGAAGTTCCGGACCCGAATCCCACTGCCGGTGCTCAGGCAGAAGCGGTGGCCGCGGCGCAAAACGCATTTGGCAATGCCAACATACAGACCTTCATTCTTAGTGTTGGCACGGAGGTGAGCAACGCACATCTTCAGGACATGGCGAACGTCGGGATCGGCTTGGCGGAGGACGGCTCGGAGGGCAATGCGACATTCTGGGTTGCCACCGATCCTCAGAGCCTGGAGGACGCATTCAACCAGATCATCAGCGACAGCATTTCGTGTGATGTGCAGATCGACAAGCCGTTCGACGACAAGGAAAAGGCCTGCAATGATCCCGAAAGCGATGTTCGGCTCAATGGCACTCCTCTGAGCTGCCCGAGCGATTGGCGCGTCAAGCCGGGAGCCGACGACATCATCGAGCTGGTTGGCAGCGCGTGCGACACGTTCAAGAGCGGTGCCGCTACATTTACTGCCGTGTTCCCCTGCGGCGCGATCGTAGTCGAATAGCGATCAATCGGAGAGGCTGATTTCGAGCTCTTTTCGGGCACCAGCCTCGACCTTCACCACCCTTTTCTTGGACGGAAGCTCGCGTCCCACTTCGACGACGTGGCGGCCTTTGGGCACTCGCGCCTTCACTGGGGCGCGTCCCATCCAAACGCCATCGATCCAAACGTTGCCCCAAGGTTGGACGACTACGTGAATCCAACCGCGGTTCGGGACGGCGGCTGGCGGTCCGGGACCTACAGTCTCTTCGCCTTTCGAAGCCGTGGGTGCTTCGTCCTCGGTACGTGTCGGGATGCCAGCGGTGACCTCGATTGGGTCCGTCGGAGTGCTAGGCGCGACCTCGTCGGGAGGTTTCGCGGCGGGTTGGTCGGCTCCAAGACGGCCTCGCAGATCGAACGACTCGGTTGCCACGATGCCAGCGGCCAAAGCGATCACCGTCACTAACGCGAGCGCCGCTCGACGCCCGCGGGAGCCCTCTTTTGGCTTTTCATCGGAACCGGCCAGGGGCGTAAGTTCTCCTGCGCGACTCAGCTCCGTGTCTGGCTCCTCTTCCCGTGCCCGCACGTGCATCCTCGTGCTCGGGCCACCGCGTGGCGTCTCGACCATCGATGCGAGCTCCCGTCGAACCCGCGGCGGCGGCGCGAGGACGGCGAGCTTTTCGACGAGTTGCGACGCGCTCTGTGTGCGGTTCCTCGGGTCGGTCGCGATCAGACCCTCGATGATTTTTTGTAGCTCGATTGGAGCGTCCGGCGCCGCCTCGCCGAGAGCTCTTCGCTGCCCCTCCACGATGCGTTGCATGGTCTCGACATCATGAGCTCCGTCGAATGGGCGCACACCCGCGACGGTCTCGAACAAGACCACGCCGAGCGAAAACAGGTCCGAGCGCGCATCGACCGCCTCCCCTCGCATCTGCTCCGGGGACATGTAGGGAATCTTGCCCTGCACGCCCTTACTCGCCGTCGCGGCGGCGCTCTCGATCGCTTTCGCGATGCCGAAGTCCGCGAGCTTGGTCTCACCCGCGCGACTGATCAACACGTTCGAAGGCGAAACATCGCGGTGAATGATGCTTTGGTGGGCATGCTCGAGCGCATAGGCGAGGTCGAGGCCGATCAGCACCACCATCTCCGGCGTGAGCTTCTCGCCTTCTAGCGACCTCAACAGCGACCGAAGATCCACGCCATCGACGAGCTCGAGCGCCATGTAACTGACGCCTTCGACTTCACCGAAGTCCGTAACACCCACGATGTTGCTATGCCGAAGTTGAGCGGCGAGCTTTGCCTCTCTCCGGAAGCGGCCGATGAACTCTGGATCATGGCTGTACGCCGGCAACACCCGTTTTAGGCAGACCCTCTGCTCGAACCCGCCCGTGCCTGTGCGCGCGGCCTCGAACGTTTCGGCCATGCCGCCGACACCGAGGCGTCGGACGAGACGGTAGGATCCGAACTCTCGAGGCTCACCGGGCATCTCTCCGAGCCTACCATTTCGTCCGATGGGAGGGCTTCACAACTTGCGATCTGAAAGCACTGGCGCGCTCACCTCTCGCGATACACTCTCCATCGCCCGCAAATGAAGGCGCATGCCGGTCCAACGTTCGGCGTCGATCGCACCATCTTCCGACGTCTCTTCGATCTGGCGATGCCCATCGTCGGATTGAACGTGCTCAGCGTGATCACGCTGGCGGTCGACACGGCCATGTGCGGTCGTCTAGTCGATGCTGAGGAGGCGCTCACTGCACTTGGTTTCGCGAGCCAGCTGATTTTCTTGCTGATGGTCGCGATGTTGGGACTTACCGTCGGAACGGTCGCCTTCGTTGCGCGAGCGCATGGTGCGGGCGAAACGGATCGCATCAACCACGTGCTCCATCAGAGCATCTTGCTTACGTACTTGGTGTCGATCGTGGTGGCGGTGGTCGGCAATCTCGGCGCGAGCGTGGCGATGGAGTGGCTCGGTGCCGACACCGAGGTGCGGGATTTGGGCGTTGGTTATCTTCGACCGCTCTTCACATTCACCGTCTTCTATTACCTGAACATGCTCTTTGCGGCGGCTCTACGGGCCGTCGGAAACACGATGTTGCCGTTGGCCATCGCTGTCGTGAGCAACCTGCTCAACATCGTTCTCAACTACGGATTGATTTTGGGGCGCCTCGGCCTCCCTGCCCTCGGCGTGAAAGGCGCGGCGTGGGGAACGGTCATCGCGCAAGCCGCGGCCGTCGTGATGATGGTTCTGATTCTTCGGCGCGACGTCGTGCCGGGCGTGCGTGCATTCCTCGGGCCGGCTCGAATCGACCGTCCGCTCGCAAACGACTTGTTCCGCGTGGGCGCGCCCGCAGCATTGGACATGGTGATCCTGAACGTGGCCTTCTTGTCGATTGTGGGAATGTTGGCGCGTGTCGCACAGGTCACCGTGGCCGCGCACGGGATCGGTCTGCGCATCCAGTCGTTGGCATTCGTTCCTGGGCTTGGCGTGTCCCAAGCTACGGGCGCGATGGTCGGCAATGCGCTCGGAGCGAGCAACATCCCAGAGGCTCGTCATGTCGTTCGGGCCGGGGTGATCCTTTCGACGATCATCATGACGACCATCGGGCTCACAATCATCGTCGGTGCCGAGCCGATCATCTCGATCTTCGATGTCGACCCCGCCACGGAGCTCGGTCGTCACTCGATGACCTGGATGCGAATCCTCGGGTGGGGGATGCCCATCGTCGGAGTGCACATCGCGCTCATCGGGATGCTACGCGGTGCCGGAGCCACCAACACCAGCCTCCTGATCAACATCGTCGGGACTCTCGTGGTCCAGGTGCCGCTCAGTTGGTTCCTCGGCTTCGTCGTGGGGTGGGGCGCCTTCGGGATCTGGGTCGCCCTCCCAATCTCCTTTTTTGTGAGGATGTGCTTAGGAATCTGGGCCTATCGGCTCGGGGGCTGGGCCAAGGCCGGCGCCTCGGTTTGAGGTCGTCGAACGTTGGGATTTCTCGTCCCCGGCGATTTTGGTAAACTCAAGACATGATCAACGCCTTGATACGGGCGGTGTATCGGGTTGCGCACTGGGGGTTACGTCTTCTTTGGTTCATTCGTAGACCAGAGACGACAGGCGCGTTGGTTGCGGTCTGGTACGAGGGGCGGGTTCTTCTGGTGCAGAACTCCTATCGGGCACAGATGACGCTGCCCGGCGGCTACGTCAGGCCCCGCGAAGATCGCCGCACCACCGCGGCGCGCGAGCTTCGCGAGGAAGTCGGCATCAATGTCCAACCCAAGCGCCTCGTGCACGCTTATCACGGGACCCACTTGTTCGAGAATCGGCAGGACACGCTCGATATCTACGAGCTCGAAGTCGATGCTGCACCGAACGTCCAGGTAGACGAACGCGAGGTAGTACGGGCAGAGTTTCTGCCACCCGCCGAAGCGCTCGAAATGTCTATCGTACCGCACCTCCAAGAGTACTTGGCGCAGCGCGGGGCCCGAGAGGCTGCTTGAGCCCGGTGAGCCCGCGCGAGCGCCTGGCCCGCGAAGCGATCCGTCTTCACGATCGTTACCAGGTCGAGCTCATCGAGCGGTTCGCGCTTTGTCCTTGGGCGAGGCACGCCCGCGAAGCGAATCGTACGCGCACGCACGTGGTGCTAGACGCGCCTTGTCTTCCGAACGAGCTCGAGCCGGTGCTCGAAGGCTGGGACGCGGACGACTCCGTCGACGTCGCGTTCGTCATCGCACCAAAGTTCGAGGACGGGCCCGACGCCTTTGCACGATGGGCGGTCTCGCTTGCCGCGCTCGTGGACGACCGTTTCCTCTCCGCTACCTTTCATCCCAGGGTGGACGAAGTGGCTGGTTCTGTTCGCTTTTTTCGCCAAACTCCCGACCCTACCGCTCAGCTCATCCGACGCTCCCGCCTCGAGGAAGTCCGAGCCCAAGACCCGCCCCACTACAAGGACATTTTCAGCTTGAGCCTCGAGGACCTTCATGCGGATCGGGCACCCAAGACGGTCGCGGCTTCGGTGATCGAGCACAACCAACGCGTCCTCGACCGCGAGGGCCGCGACACCCTACAGGCAATCCTCGACGACATCTACGCGGACCGAGACCGAACGTACGCCAAGTTGATGCCATTAGTGCAAGCGCAGTGACAGCCCAGCGTCAACCTCGAAAACAGTGCCAGTGCCAGTGTTAGCGGCGGAGCTTGCGTTGGAGGTAGCCGGATGAGAGGACGCCCCACGCCGCGCCTACGATCAACCCTCCCGAGTGCACCCAGTTCGCGATAGGGCCGACCCAGCCCGTGAATCCGAGCGCGAGCCAGATCAGCATGAACGTCACTAGTTGTTGAGGGATACGGTACGGAAAGCCCGGGTCGAGCCGGCCGCGAATCCAAATGAACGCGAAGAGCCCGTAAACCACGCCGGACATGCCGCCAAACACGCGCGGGCCTGATATCGCGTACTCGAGGACGTGCGAGAACAGCGCGATGCTTATAACGAGCGTCAGCAGATAGCGCGACGAAAACACGCGCTCGATCGCCGTGCCGAGATCTTTGAGCCACCAGAGGTTGAACAGAATGTGCAGGAGCCCAAAGTGCAAGAACATCGGCGTGAGGAGCCGCCACGGCTGGCCCTGCCAAATCGCGCTCGCATCGCCGGGGTACACTCGCCCTTTCACGAACTCCAAAGGTGTGAACGTGAAGAGCGCTACGGCCTGCGTTTTTTCGCCCATGCCCGTGTAAATGAACACGAGCACGCAAATGGCCATCAGGACTGCCGTCACCGGCCCGATGCGCATGTTCTGGCGAGCTTCGATGTGCCTTCGGATCTTCTCGGTTCGGGCTCTTAGCTTCTCGTCGGCCTTGGTTTCGTGGCGGCGCTGCGCACGCGCTTGCTTCGCCATTGCCTCGAAGTGAGCTGATCGGGGATCGAAGTGGCTCAGGAATGCGCGCGCCTGCTCCATCCGGTCTTCGTCTTGCACCCAGATGGCGTACTCGCCGTCGCGCGTCTCCTTGATCGTCGTGGATACGCCGTCCGCGTAGAGTGCATCGCCAAGCGTTTTGGCTTCGTCTTCATTCTTTACGGTGGTCAAGAGACGCATGAGACGGGCGAGTGTAGCCGCTCCGATCGTCGATTCAATCGCTGCGGATCATGGCGTACATCAAGCAATCGCGCGGGGTATCCGATCGGTTTGGATGGTGGCCATAGCCTTTCAGTGTCCCCTCGAGCTTCATCCCGACTTTCTCCATCACCCGCGAGGAACGCCGATTTTCTTCGTCGCACAGTGCCTGGACCCGGTAAATTCTGGGGTCCTCGAACGCTGCTTCGCAGACTCGCCGAAGTGCTTCGGGCATGTAACCGAGACCCCAAAACCGACTGCCAAGCGCGAAGCCGACTTCGACGCGATGGAATTGCACCGTGCAGCCGATTGTCCCAGTCAGCATGCCGTCGTCTTTTCGCTCGATGAGCCACACCCGATGCCCCATTTGAAGGTCCCAAGCGTCGATGGTTTGCTGAAAGTACTCGCGTGTTTGTGCCACAGTGGTGTGGGCGGACCATGTGAGATAGCGTGTGATGCTCTCGTCGCTCGTATAGGAATCGAAAGCGGCCTCTGCATCCGCGATCCTGGGGCGTCGAAGCCGAAGTCTCGCGGTCTCCAACTCCTCGGGCGGAAACTCCACGAAGGTCGTATAGCACGACACGACGCCTGACATGGCTTAGCGACGGGGTAGCTGTTACCGTTCCAAGATGTCCGATCAGGACCAGCCGCTTGATCCGGCGGCGTTGGAGCTCTGTGATGCGCTCGGCTACGAGTTCAGCGACCAAGGCTTGCTTCGCGACGCGCTGACACACCGTTCTTTCAAGAACGAGCGACCCGATCTCGCGCCCAACGACAACGAACGTTTGGAGTTTCTTGGTGATGCGGTTGTCGGGCTCGTGGTCGCCTCCCTGTTGAGCGAGCAGTTTACGGACGCAACCGAAGGAGAGCTCACCCAGCGGCGAGCGGATTTGGTGAGCGAAAAAGGCTTGGCGGCGATCGCCAACAGCGTCGGATTGGGGCCCGCCATGCGCTTGGGGAAGGGCGAGGAAAAGTCGGGTGGTCGCGATAAACCGAGGCTCTTGTCCGGCGCTCTCGAAGCGTGCATCGGTGCGATTTACCAGGACGCAGGGATGGACGCCGCGATCGAAGTCACCCGACGTATGTTCGAGCCATGGATTCATGCGGGTGAGCCGGGGCACCGTGATTTCAAGTCGCGTGCACAGGAATGGGCTCAAGCGCGCTTTGGCGATACGCCAAGCTACACTTTGGTTCGAAGCGAAGGCCCCGACCATGCGCGACAGTTCGTGGTCGCACTCGAGCTCATGGGCAGCCGAGTCGGGTTCGGAGAGGGCCGCTCGAAGCTCGATGCAGAGCAGGCCGCCGCGAAAGCCGCGCTCGAAGTATGGTCGGCTGAAGACTAGACCGCGCGAGCGGCGGAGTACGCGTCGAGCCTGGCGATCGCCCAATCGACGTCGCGTTGTAGCTCCGTGTATTCAGGGCCCTCGTAAAGCTCGTCGAACTGTCTGAGCGCGTCTTCGGCTTTCGTCAGCTCTTGACGCACGCTGTCGGGCTTGATCTTTTCAGGAGTGGCGTAGAGGTCGGTCAGCAAGAGCACTTTGTCCGGCCCGCCTTCCACGAAGCCCGGCCCGATGGCCGCGACTTTGCGCTTGCCTTCGACTTCCCAAACCAGCAGGCCGCATTTCAAGGCCGCCAACAGCGGAAGATGGTTTGGGAGTACGCCAAACTCGCCCTCGACGCTCGGCGCCTGAACCGAGTCAACCTTCACCGAAAGCACCGAACCCGTCGGGGTGACCACGTCGAGCTGAAGCTGTTCGGTGCTCGCCATGAATCAGCCTTTGGAGCGCTTCGCGAACGCTTCTTTGACCTCTTCGATGTTGCCCTTGAGGTAGAAGTCCTGCTCGGGCACGTCGTCGAGCTCGCCGTCCAGGATCTCCTCGAAGCCTGCAATGCTGTCCTCGAGCGGAACGTAGGCTCCCTTGAGACCCGTGAACTGCTCCGCGACGAAGAACGGCTGCGACAGGAAGCGCTGAATCTTGCGTGCGCGGTCGACCACGATGCGGTCGTCTTCGCTGAGCTCGTCCATGCCGAGAATCGCGATGATATCTTGGAGGTCCTTGTACTTCTGCAAAGTCTCCTGCACGCCCCGCGCGACGAGATAGTGGCGCTCACCGAGGACGCCCGGATCGAGCATCGTCGAGGTCGAATCGAGCGGGTCCACGGCCGGGTAGATTCCGAGCTCTGCGATCGAGCGCGACAACACCGTCGTCGCATCCAAGTGCGCAAACGTCGTGGCGGGCGCGGGGTCGGTCAAGTCGTCGGCAGGAACGTAAATCGCTTGCACCGAGGTGATTGAGCCCTTGGTGGTGGAAGTGATTCGCTCCTGAAGCTCACCCATCTCGGTGGCGAGGGTCGGTTGATAACCAACGGCCGAAGGAATGCGACCGAGAAGCGCCGACACCTCGGAACCCGCTTGCGTGAAGCGGAAAATGTTGTCGATGAATAGAAGAACGTCTTGGCCTTCTTCGTCCCGGAAGTGCTCGGCCACGGTCAGCGCACTCAACGCGACCCGCGCGCGAGCGCCGGGCGGCTCGTTCATTTGGCCATATACGAGCGCGGTCTTCGAAAGAACCGTCTCGCCGGTCTCGAGCCTCGACTCGCTCATCTCGAGGAGCAGGTCATTGCCCTCGCGGGTACGCTCGCCGACGCCGGCGAAGCAGGACACACCACCGTGCGCCTTCGCGACGTTGTTGATCAGCTCCATGATGAGAACCGTCTTGCCAACACCCGCGCCGCCGAAAAGGCCGATCTTGCCGCCCTTTCGGTACGGGGCGAGAAGGTCGATGACCTTGATGCCGGTTTCGAAGATCTCGACCTCAGTGCTCTGATCGACGAAGGGTGGGGCTTCTTTGTGAATCGGCGAGAACTTGGTTGCGTTGACGGGGCCGAGTTCGTCCACCGGTGCGCCAATGACGTTCAGGATGCGGCCCAGGCATTCCTTGCCCACAGGCATCGAGATCGGTTCGGCGGTGTTCTTGACTTTCATGCCGCGGACCAGGCCGTCCGTCGAGTCCATTGCGACGGCGCGCACGGTGCTCTCACCGAGGTGTTGCGCGACCTCTAAGGTGAGGTTCCACTGCTTGTCGTCGATGGCGGGGTTGCTGACCTGAAGTGCGGTGAGAATCGCCGGGAGGCTCCCCCGAGGGAACGAAACATCCACGACCGGACCAATAACTTGAGTGACCTGCCCGTTCTGAAGCTCTGCCATGTTCTTTCCGGTTGTCTGAAAGTGTGTCGGCCAGCGGGTCGTCCCGCCCAAAGCGGGCGCGACGTAGCACGGGCCCTCAGAGCGGTCAACGATGCCGCCACGGGGACGTAGGGTCAGAACCACGTCGGACAAGTCTTCGAGGCGGTGACGATTGACCCCTCCGGCCGCGGTTTCTACGCTTCCAGCCTCGATGCGACAGGAAGACATCGCCATTCACGCGCTTCTCGCCGCGGGGACCCGGTACGAGGGCAAACTGTTCTTCGATGGGCGGGTGCGGATCGACGGCGATTTCGAGGGTGAGGTCATCAGCGAGGGGCTTTTGGTCGTGGGCCAGGGCGGCACCGTTCGCGGGACGGTTCGCGTCGGCACCTTGATCGTCCTCGGGGGTAGGGTGCAAGCCGAGATCTACGCGACGGAGCTGGTCGAGCTCCATGCGGCGGCGCGCGTGCAGGGCGACATCCATACGCCGGCGCTGTTCATCGACAGGGGCGCGATCTTTGACGGCTCGAGCGTCGATGCCGAGGTCTACCCCCTAGACACTGACACTGACACTGGCGCTGACTCTGCTTACAGCGACCAGCCGACTAAGAACTGATAGGTCATCGCGCTGTCGGTGCCGCTGCCGGGACCACCGCTGAAAGAGGGCTGCTGTGGGTCGGTCGCCCCGCTGAAGTCCGTCTTGTAATACTCCCAGATGAAGCGGAACCCGTAGGTGAAGCCGATGTCGAGCTTCCCTCCCACCATCGCGGTCGCGTCGAAGCCGATCGCTGAGCTGTTGTTCCCAAAGGCGTCTTCGAGATCTCCGAGCGAAAAGGGCTTCCGAAAGCCTCCATCCACTCGAAACCCCACAAACTCTTTGAAGATCATGTAAGAGAGCGCCGCTCCCACCCGAACGTAAATGTACTGAATCGACGGCAAGACGGAGTTCACGTCGATATCGAAGGTATCCACGCCAGCGCCCACCAAGCCGCCGACCTGCAGACCTTTGCGGAGCGGGTAGAGGTAGCCCACCTGACCGAGAGCTCTCCAGGTGCTGACGCTGTTCGTGATTCCGGTGCCTTGCGGCTGTGCATTGAGACCGAAGCCGACGCCGCCGTCGCCCTGAATGACGATGCCTTGAAGGGCTGGGTTGTCCGATCTTCCGAGGGGGCGCACGAGGAAATAGCCGCCCACATCCGCATAGGCGCCTGAATCGAAGGTTCTGCTTTCGGTTCCACCCGACCCATCGCCGACATCGAAGTCGATGTTGCGCAACCGCGGGCCACCCCCGACGAAGATCTCGAACACCGGTAGCGTCGTTACGCCATCGGCCTTCGTCTTCTTTTTGGATTTCTTCTTGGCGTCGGCCCTGGGCTCTGGGCGCGGCTTCGTCTTCGGTGGTGCGGGGGCGGTCGCGGTGGTTGCCGCCGCCGCGCCTGTCGGTACCGAAACTTCAGTCGCCACGACCGCGGCGGTTTCTTTGCGTTTCGACTTCCCTGGCGGCGCGAGCTCCAACACTTCGGCAAGAGCCGTACGAGCCGCTTCTTGAATCAATCGATTGCCTTTGGATGTCCCTGGAGCTCCTGCCTCGTATCCCGTGAGGGCTTGGCCCGATCGACCTGCCACCCGAATCTCGGTTCGAGCACTGCTGCCCTTGCCCTTCACACGGCCCCAAAAGATATAGTCGACGTCGAGCACGTCGCTCAGCTCTGCACGGCCCGCTCCCGTGCCGATGCGCAACCCGCGATCATCGATGACGCGATCGGCGTCGCTTTTCGTCGCAAAGTCGGCTTGCCCCTTGAGTGCCCGGACCACCTGCACGCGTGCAGTTGCGCCGCCGGCCCCGGCGAAGCTCAGCACCACCACTTTCGGTCGTTGGGCCTGTGCGCCACTGGCGACCGCGGTGACCGTTAGAATCGCTACGAAAAAATAGGCTTGCTGGATTCGAACCATCCGGTTCAATCTAGCAACTGTTCCGCTTGAGGCGTATTTTTCCATGCAAGTATGTCAGTAAATGTATGGAAGAATGCTACCTTTCTGCCCCAAAGGTCTGGGCTGGGTGACGTAACGTCACCAATTCACCGTCGTAGTGTTGGGCAAAGTAGAGGGAGAGAGATGAACAAGAGATTTTTTATCGTAGCTTTTGCCATCGGCTGGATCGCGAGCAGCACCACGAGCGATGTCCTCGCCGACGAGGCAGATGCGGTTTTCACCGTGCAGATCACCGAAAAGGGGTCGAGCATTGCCTCGGGTCAGGCCTCCGTCGAGCTGGACCAGCCGATTGACGAAGTGCTTCCGATCGTTCTCGATTACGCGAACTACGTGCAATTCATGCCGAATTTCACCAAGTCGAGGGTTCTCGCGCAGCGCGGGAGCCGCGCGCGGGTCTACATGGAGGTCAGCGTCGCGAAGGGCGCTCTCACGCTTTGGGGCCAACTCAATATCGCCGAACGTTCCGAGTCGGAGCAGCCGGGACGCGTCATCGAGGCGAGCTTGCTGGAAGGCAACATCGACGCATTCAACGCGCGCTGGGAGCTCACGCCCATCGATGACGGTGCCCGAACGCGCGTGAGCTTCAAGATCTACGTCGACCCGGACATCCCCCTGCCGTCCTCGGTGTTCAGTCGCGAGAACGAGAGAGCCGCCGGAAAGACGCTCCGAGCGCTCCGGTTACGCGTTGCCGAGGCGCCCTTAGGCTCCACCTGAGCGCTCGGTCCCGGGCCCCGCTCCGCCGTCCTTGACTGGGTTCGGCCCCGTGCTACCAAAGCGCGCCGCTAGGGATCTCTCCTTGTCGGACGTGCGATTCGGCCCCAGGCGCCTAATGGGACGCCGGTTCGGCCGCTCAAGGATACCGCTGCGATGACCGTGCTTTTCACAGCCCTTCTCTCGGAGGGCTCCATCATCGACCTCGACGGTACGATCTGGATCCAGCTCGGACTATTTGGGGTGGCATTCCTTCTGTTTCGACCGCTGATCTTCCGACCGATGATCGCTCTGTTCGAGGCACGCGAAAACGCTATCGAGGGAGCCAAGCTCGAAGCGCTCCGTCTCCAAGACGAGGCCGCCGCCGAGAGCGAGGAATTCGAAGACGAGATGCGACGACTTCGGCTCCAGGCCGGCGAGGAACGGGACCGGCTTCGTGCCGAGGGCAAGCGGCTCGAGCGCACCCTGCTAGACCGGGTCCGCGACGAAACGAACAAGCAGCTCGCCGAGGCCGATGCGAAGCTCGCAACGGAGTCTGCGCGTCTCAGAAGCCAACTCGATCAAGGTATCCCCGCGCTGGCGCAGCAGATCGCCTCGAAGATGCTCGATAGAGAGGTGAGCTGATGCGCGCGATGTCGATACTCCTGTTCGGTCTTTGGCTGGCATCGCCCTCTGTCGTATTTGCCGAGAGCGTTGCCCACGAAGTAGCAAAGGAGCAGGAAGGGCATGACGCGCACGGCGGGCTTCACTTTTCCGATATTCTCAACACCGAGTTCCTAGGAACCCTCGTCAATTTCGGCGTCTTGCTCTTGATCATCGGATGGGCGATTCGCAAGAAGGGCAACCCCGCTCTGGCCGCGCGCCGCGCGGAGGTGGAAAAGGAGCTCGCCGAGGCGCAGCGCCTCCGTGCCGAGGCCGAAGCCAGCCACATGGCGACCGCGACTCGCCTCGAGAAGCTCGACCAAGAGATTCTCCAGATCCGTGCCGATATGGTCAAAGCGGGCGAGGCCGAGCGCGATCGGATCGTCGCTCAGGCCGAGGAGAAGGCCGCGCGGATGCGCAAGGACACCAACTTTCTCATCGAGCAGCAAATGAAGCAGCTCCGAAAAGAGCTGACCGAGCAAGCAGCCACCGCCGCAGTCGCGGCAGCCCAGGACCTCTTGCGCGAACGCACGAGCGATGCCGACCAGGAGCGCCTCGCCGATGCGTATCTCGCCAGGCTCGATGATGTGGTGCAGGAGCGTGACTCATGAGCGCACTTGGGCGTCGCTACGCAAAAGCTCTTCTTGAGCTCGCTCGCGAGCAGAGTCTGACCGACCAGGTCGTCCGAGACGTCGGGGCCTTGTCCGACGCTTGGAAAGAGAGCTCCGAGCTTCGACAGCTCATACGCAATCCCGTCGTACCGAAGCCGGCGCTTCGGGCGACGATCGACGCTATCATGGAAAAACTCGGGCTCTCGAAGCTCGTCCGCAACACCGTCGGCCTTCTCGCCGACCGCAGAAGGCTGGCGTACCTCCCCGACGTTCTGAGCGCTTTCGAAGAGATTTCGGAGGCCGAGACCGGTCGGGTTCGCGCTGAGGTGATCAGCGCCAAGCCGCTCGACGACGCGTACTGCAACCGGCTTTTGGAAAAACTCCAACGAGCAACCGGTCAACGGATCGTGCTCGTGAAGAAAGAAGACCCCTCACTGATCGGTGGTGTGGTGACACGCATCGGTGACCGCGTATTCGATGGGAGCATCAGCAACCGGCTGAGCGAGTTGAGAGAAACGTTGCTTGCGAACGGCGAAATGCCGTAACCGCGTAATCAGGAGCATTCCAAATGCAGCTTCGCGCCGAAGAGATTTCCAGCATCATCAAGCAGCAGATCGCGTCGTATGAAAAGTCTGTCGACGTGGTCGAGACGGGCACCGTATTGACGGTCGGCGACGGCATCGCCCGTATTTACGGTCTCGAGAGCGCCATGGCGGGAGAGCTTCTCGAGTTCCCCGGTGGCGTCTTCGGGATGGTGCTCAACCTTGAGGAGGACAACGTCGGCTGCGCGATTTTTGGTTCCGATGTCGGCATCAAAGAGGGGGATACTGTCAAGCGCACCGGCCGCATCGTCGAGGTCTCCGTCGGTCCGGCACTTGTCGGTCGTGTTGTGAACGCCCTCGGACAGCCGGTCGACGGAAAGGGGCCCATCGAGAGCAAGCTCACTCGGCGCGTCGAGGTCAAGGCTCCGGGTATCGTCGCTCGCCAGCCGGTGAGCGAACCGCTTCAGACCGGGCTCAAAGCGATCGACTCGATGATCCCAATCGGTCGTGGTCAACGAGAGCTGATCATCGGGGACCGTCAGACCGGGAAGACCGCTGTCGCCCTCGACACGATCATCAATCAGAAGGGCAAAGATGTTTTCTGCGTGTACGTCGCGATCGGCCAGAAGCAATCGACCGTCGCGCAAGTAGTCGACAAGCTCTCATCCTTCGGAGCGATGGAGTACACGACCGTCGTCATGGCGGGGGCCTCGGAGCCCGCCCCACTTCAATTCATAGCGCCGTATACCGGTGTCACGATGGGCGAATACTTTCGCGACAACGGGCAGCACGCCCTGCTCATCTACGACGATCTTTCGAAGCAGGCAGTTGCCTACCGTCAGCTCTCGCTTCTTCTTCGTCGTCCTCCCGGTCGTGAGGCCTATCCGGGTGACGTCTTCTACCTTCACAGCCGCCTTCTCGAGCGCGCGGCCAAGATGGCCGAGGACTGGGTCGTGGTGAAGTCCGATCAGGCGCCGAGCCGGCTCGGCAATCAGGTCTTCTCGGGGCCGGAGTCGCGTCACGAGGCCGAGGCCGCCGCGAAAGAAAAAGGCGATGGTTTCGTTGCAAAGAAGCTCCCCGATTCGGGCGGCTCTCTCACCGCGCTTCCCATCATCGAAACACAGGCAGGTGACGTCTCGGCGTACATCCCAACCAACGTCATTTCGATTACCGACGGGCAGATCTTTCTCGAGTCCGATCTGTTCTACTCCGGTGTTCGACCTGCGATCAATGTCGGCATCTCGGTTTCACGAGTCGGCGGTAACGCGCAAATCAAGGCGATGAAGCAGGTTGCGGGCACGCTTCGTCTCGAGCTTGCGCAGTTCCGCGAGATGGCCGCGTTTGCACAGTTTGCATCAGACCTCGACGAGGCCACTCAGCAGCAGCTCTCTCGCGGTGAGCGACTGGTCGAGGTGCTCAAACAAGGCCAGTACGTGCCCTGGCCCGTCGAGGAACAGGTCATCTCGATTTTTGCGGGCACACACGGCTATTTGGATCCCCTACCGACCGACTCGATCGGCCGCTACCAGCAGGAGCTCATCTCCTGGCTCAAAGCCGAGCGCCCCTCGATCCTCGAGGACATCGTGTCGAAGGGTAAGATCGACGACGCTCTCGAGAGCCAAATCGACGATGCGCTGAAGGTGTTCGGTGGCATCTTCGAGCCCACACCGCAAAGATAGCGCCAGATGGCCAACCTCAAGGACATTCGGAAGCGCATCGGAAGCGTCAAGAGCACGCAGAAGATCACTCGCGCGATGAAGTTGGTCGCCGGCGCGCGGCTACGTAAGGCACAGGAGAACATCGAGCGCCTGCGTCCCTATGCCCTCAAGACTCACGAAGTCTTGAGCGGAGTGGCCGCGCGTGTGGGTGCCGACGAGGATGTTCATCCCCTGCTTGCGCGCCGTGAGCCGGAGAACGTGATGTTGGTCGTTCTCACCAGTGACCGTGGCCTAGCCGGCGCGTTCAACTCAAACATCAACAAGGTGGCGTACAAGCGCTGGAAAGAGCTCGAGGCACAAGGCAGCAACGTCAGCTTTGGCATCATCGGTCGCAAGGGTCGCGACTACTTCACGCGCCGCAACGCGAATATTCGCCATGATTTTCTTGGTGTCTTCGAGGAGCTCAGCGTCGAGAAAGCCGGCGAAATCGGCCGCTACATCGTCGACGACTACACCGCGCTGCACCTGGATGCATGCTACCTCGTCTACAACGAATTCAAGAGCGCGATCAGTCAGCAGGTGGTGGTCGAGCCGTTCTTGCCCATTACGCCATTGCAGCTCGCGGACGACCAGCTCGGCGATTTCATCTACGAACCGAGCCAAAGCGCGCTTCTCGACAGGCTTCTTCCGATGTACGTCGAGATCGAAATTTACCGGTCGCTCCTAGAGTCGGTTGCATCAGAGCACGGCGCTCGAATGACCGCCATGGACGCCGCCACCAACAATGCGAGCGACATGATCGACCGGTTGACCCTGCAGTACAACCGAGCACGCCAGGCTGCCATCACCAAGGAATTGATGGAAATCATCGGTGGCGCGGAAGCTCTCAAGGCCTAGGCGCGCCTGCGTGTTACTTTAGGGAAATGGGGGGGTCGACATGAGGCCGGTAGAGCGGGTCACTGGTCCGCCGCCCTTACTTTGGCTCGCGTGGGTCTGTGCAGCCGCGGCCATCGTATACGTGGTTGGTTTCCCGTTCTGGGTAACCGACTACCCGATGATGACCGACTTCCCGTTTCATACGGCGTCGGCGTCGGCTTTTAGACACTACACCGACGCCGGCTGGCACTTCGAAGAGCAGTTCGTGCTTCAACCGTTCGCGGTTCCCTACGTGAGCCTCTACGCCTTGTCCGCGCTCTTCATGTTCGTGCTTCCGCCGGTCGCAGCGACCAAGCTCGCGGCCGCCCTCTTGTTGGCCTTGATGCCCATCGGACTGATGGTGCTGTGCTGGGGGATGCGAAAATCCCCGTTCTTGGGCTTGTGGGGCCTCGTTCCGGTTTGGGGCGTGCTCTCGCACTGGGGCTTCGTGAGCTTCTTGGGTGGGATCGGCCTCTTCGCGATGAGCATCGGCTTGGCGCTGCGTCTGGTCGATCGGCCGTCCCCGAAGCTTCAGGCGTGGCTCATCGCTTGCTTGCTCTTCTTGTTCTTCACGCACGTATTTCGGTTCCCGTTTGCCCTCGGAGCTTTGGTGCTCGTCGGGGTCGTGATGCACAGCCAGGCCGACAGCATCAAGGGCCTGATCATTCCCTTTTCCATCGGGACCGTTCTATTCGTCCTTTGGTGGTTCGGGCGCGCAGGCAGCATCTCCATGGACATTCAATGGGTCTGGCCACCTGCCTGGTGGCGGTTCTCCGAGGCCGGGACTTATCTCTTCGATGTTTTCGTCAGCGACGACGACGCGAGGGCGTTTCGCCGCACTGGTATTCTCTTCTTGGTCACGGCCACCGTGCTGTTCGCCATCGCCGTTGCTCGCCTTCGCGGTTGGCCTAACAACAGCTGGGTCCTCGCGGCCCACGGAGTGGTCGTCGCCGTCATTTTAATATCGCTGGGCCTTTACGTGACTATGCCCATGGAGATCGGATCCTGGTGGTACGTCTACCCACGCGAGCTCACGGTGGCTGTCTTCTTTCTACCTGCGCTCCTACCGAACCTTCCGAAAAAGACTTGGGCCCATCTCGGATTCGTCATCTGGACTGCCATTGCGATCGCGCCGATCACCGAGGTAACCGCCGAGGCTCACCGCGAGTTTGGGACCACGACGACGCACTTCCGCGAGATCGTGAGCGAGCTTCCCCGAAGCCCGAAGCTCCTCTATCTCATCTACGACCACCATGGGTCCCGCGCAAAGAACAGCCCCTATGTTCATTTGCCAGCCTATGTGCAGGCAGAGCGCGGGGGCTGGATCAGCTTCCACTTTGCCGAGCTCGGCCATTCGCCCCTGCGTTATCGCTCACGCGAAGATCCCAACGCGGTCGTTCCGCCTCCTGTGCCGCTCCGATGGGAATGGAGCCCCCAGTTGTTCCAGCTCGACCAGCAGGGGAGCTTCTTCGATTGGTTTCTCGTCAGGCGGATGTCTTCGCCTGACAGCCTCTTTACGGCGGAACCGTCGATCCAACGAGTGGCCCACTTCGAAGATTGGTGGCTCTACCATCGACGGGGCGCTCGGCTGGACCCTCAGGTGAAACCCCCTAAATTGGATATCGATGAGTCTCGAAAGTGACGAGGAACGCTGGGGCGTCTGGATGGTGCAGGCGCGCCATTTCGCCAAACGAGAGAACTACACCGATGCAGTGGCGAGGATGCGCCTCGTGAGAGAGTCGATCCAAGAATCGCTTGCAGGCGAGACCGACCCAGCGCGTCGCGCGCGCACCGAGCGTCAACTCGCGCGTGCGGAGGAGCTCTTGGCCGACCTGCAGTCGCAATTGGACGCTTGGCGATCCGCGATCGCAGCGCGCAGGCAGCGGACGATCGATCAGGCCGAGGAGGAAATGGCAAGGCCGCTTCCTCTGGCAGCGGACCAGCGGTGACCCTGCCCCACTGCTCGGCGGCGTCGCAGGAAGCGGGAGAGTCTCTCACCGGCACCGCGGTCGAGTCGGTCGATCGATGGTTGTTGCTCGAGGTGACCGACCCCTGGGCGCCGAACGCGATCGACACCGAAGCACTCAGCGGGCAAGTCCGCGAGCGGCTCGACCGGTGGCTCGGCGACGTCCCTCGCTCCCGACTGCAGCTGATCCGCAGACCGGGGCGCCCCGTTCAAAAAAAGGCATTCATCATGGTTTCGTCCGATCGAGGGGTGGTTTCCAAGGTCGAGCTGGACCGCTACGAAGATCTCCTCGGTTTGAGTCCCGAGGGTATGTCGGAGCACTCGGCGCCTGCCACCCAGCCCATCTGTCTCGTGTGCGTTCATGGCCGCCGGGACCGCTGTTGTGCGCAACACGGCAGCGCATTCTTCAGAGCCCTGCAGGGCAGAGGACTCGACGTCTGGCAAACGAGCCACCTCGGGGGCCATCGCTTCGCCGCTTGCGCGCTCTGGCTTCCCGCGGGCTTGATGTACGGCAGGCTTCGACCAGAAGACGCCGATTCATGGGTTTCCGCGCGAGCGAATGACGCGCTCGGAGAGTTGGCCAAGTTCCGCGGTCGATGTGCGTATGATCGACCCACCCAGGCCGCGGAGATTCTCTTACGGAGTCGTCTAGGCGAACAGTCGAATGATGCGATCACATGGGTCTCGACCACGGCCTCGGCCGCCGACACGTGGGAGGTGCAGTTTCGCGTCTCGCAACGTACCGAGAGCGTCCGCGTTCATCTCGAGCACACCGGCATCTCGCGCCCTGCCAGTTGTGGCAAAGACCCCGAGCCCATGACTCGGTTCGTCGCGGATCACCACGGGGCGCTCAGCCCGCTTTGATTCGCAAGCCCTTCGATACGAACCTCCTTTCGGCAATCTCGAACGCGGCTTGGCATAGTAGCGCCAAGCCTGCGGCGGGTAGGGCTCCTTGCATGATGAGTCCGACGTCATCGAGTCGTATCCCGGTCAGAATTGGCTGGCCGTAGCCTCCCGTTCCGATCAGGGCGCCAAGCGTTGCGGTGCCGACGTTGATCACGGCAGAAGTCTTGATCCCCGCGAGGATCGAGCGCGCAGCAAGCGGGAGCTCGATGAGCCGCAACCTCTGTGACGGCGACAACCCCAAGGCGATCGCGCTTTCGACGATCGGACGCGGGATGTCGTGGAGCCCCGCATAGGTGTTTCTGACGATCGGCAGGAGGCTGTACAAAAACAACGCTACGATCGCAGGGGCGGCGCCGATGCCGAGAAGTGGAATCATGAAGACGAGTAGCGCAAGGGCTGGGATCGTTTGAATGATCCCGACCGTTCCCAAGATTGCCTGTCCGACTCGGCTGAAGCGCGCCGCAATGACCCCAAGCGGGATCGCAATCAAGATTGCTCCGGCGAGCGAAACCGCCACGAGGAACAAGTGCTCGACCGTGTGGATCCAAAACCTCTCCCACGCGCCGACATCGCGCCGGTCGGTCTGCATTCCCAGGTGTCGCCCCAAGAACTCGGACGCAATTCTCGACTCCGGGACGTTCTCGACCTTGGCCTTTGCGTTCATCGCGATCATGTCGGCCGCCGTGATTGCGTGCTCGAGCGCTGAAATTGCTGTCACTACTTCGGCTGCGCGTCCTTCGAGATCATCTCGATAGACGATTACCGAGTCGTATCGTGGGAAGTGCGCTCGGTCGTCTTCGAGCGCGAGCAGTCCGTAGTATTCGATCTCGGCATCGGTCGAGTATAGATCCACGATGTCGATCGACCCCGCCGCCAGCCCCCGGTATGCCAGGTCGTGGTCCATGCCGCGGACATCACGTTGCGGAAGAGCGTAGTCGCGGCGCAGGCCAGGCCAGCCGTCCTCTCGATCCAAGAACTCGTTCGAAAAACCGAACCGGAGATCGGGGTGTCGCGCCAGATCGGAGATCCTTCGAATCCCGCGTTTCTCGGCCAGATCTTTCTTCATCCCGAGGATATACGTGTTGTTGAAGCCAAGCGGCTCACTCACGATCATTCCTTCCGCCTTCAAAGCGTCCCGTATTTCGTTGATCGTCGCCGCGTCGCCCGCCTGAAGGATTTCCTTCGAGATCGTTCCCGTGTATTCGGGATAGAGGTCGATTTCACCGCGCTTCAACGCACTCCATAAGATGCGCGTGCCTCCGAGCTCCGAACGGTGCTCCACCTCAGCGCCCGTCGTCGCCGCTAGTTGCGTCAAGATCTCACCCAAGATCACCGACTCGGTGAACTTCTTCGAGCCTACGGTGACACTCGGTTCTTGCGCGAACACTGCCTGGGCAGAGAGTACGAGCACCAGCACGCCAAACAAATGACGGGCGATGCCACTCATGGCCGCGGGTCTTCTCGCAGCGGCGCCACCGTGCTGCGTTGGGCGTTGACGAAGGCGCGCACGAACTCGTTTCGAGGTTCGTTCACCAGCTCTTCGAGTGTTCCTCGTTGCTCGATCCTCCCGTTTCGAAGCAAGACGATGAAGTCCCCAAAAAAACCCGCCTCGTCGAGATCGTGCGTCACGAGCAGGACGGTCTTACCGAGCCTTCGAAAGATCGCGCGAAGCTCGACCTGGAGCTCGAAACGGATCATCGGGTCGAGCGCGCCGAGTGGCTCGTCCATGAGGAGAACGTGAGGGTCGAGCATGAGGGCCCGCATCAGGCTCACCCGTTGCCTTTGTCCCCCAGAGAGCTCGATTGGGTAACGGCCGAGTGCGTCGGTAGGAAGCCGGGTCAGCTCGGCGAGCTCTCCGAGTCGGCTGCGCCATTTGGGCTCCGGCCATCCTAGCTGCCGGGCCATCAGTACGACGTTTTCCGTTGCCGTCAGGTGCGGGAACAAGCCCCCCTCCTGAATCACGTACCCCATGCGTCGTCTGAGCGCATGAACGCTCTGAGGGGTAATTGTGGTCCCCTCGAAAGTCGCCGTTCCACCGTCGGGTTCGATCAGCCCGACCAACACGCGCAACAGAGTCGACTTCCCGCAACCACTCGGCCCGATCAAGACCGAGGTTTGGCCGGCCTCTACATGGAGGTCGAGCCGGTCGAGCGCCTGTGTGGCTCCGAACGCCTTGCTGATCTGCTCGAGCTCGATGACAGGACTGGAAAGCATGATCCCGGTCCGCGGAAGATAAACCAAACGCGGCCGACTCTACCGAAACTATTCAGACGCTAGTTGACGGTGAGCGAGACGATGCATTCGGGGTTGCCATCGGTGCCGCCGGTGCCTGTGCCGTTGCCGCCGACGCCGCCTGTGACGCCGCCGCCTGTGCCACCGGTGCCATTGCCGCCCGTGCCGCCTGTGCCGTTGCCACCGACGCCGCCTGTAGCGCCGCCGCCCGTGCCACCGGTGCCGTTGCCGCCGACGCCGCCTGTGCCGTTTCCGCCTGCACCGCCCGTGCCGCTGCCACCGGACCCACCAGTAGCGCCGCCACCTGTGCCACCGGTGCCGTTATCCTCGACGCATTCGACCGGAACGCTCCAGCTGTCAACGCAGTAATCGGAGCCGTCGTCAGACACCGAGATCGTAATCGTGTCGCTTCCCGTTTTCTCACAGGTATAGATGGTCGCTGCTGCGGAGGGATCCAACAAGCTGCCGTTCAACGCGGTCCAGCTGTATTCGATGTCGTGACCTTCGTCATCTTCCGCCACGGAGCTCACGATGATCGCATTTCCGATGGAGGTTTGGAGGGGTGCCACGATTGCCCAAGTCAGCTCGGTGCAGACGTTGAACCAACCATCGGCATCGAGCTTGCCGAAATGCTTACCGGGGGAGCATCGAAGGAGGACCGCCAGCTCGGTCGCGACGCCGACCTTCACATCGAAGCTCGCCGAGCCTCGACAGGTGGTTTCCCCGTCTTTGGAATCGGCTTCGAGATCGATCTCGTAATTGCCCGGAAGAAGCCCGTACACCTCGACCGAAGCGGTCGCCTTCGGGTCGCTCGTGTCGATCTTCCCCTTCTTGGGCTCATCGAGCGTTGGGCCACTGATCTCCCAGAGCACCTCGTTGATGACGACCTCCGGGCTTTCGACGTCGATCACGACATTGTTGACGATATCGAGATCGATGCGGAGCGCAGAGGAGCACTCGTCGACCTGCGACGAGCTGTCTCCGCACCCGGCCATGAGCAGGGCGCCGCCAAGCATCCACGTCAAGGTCAGTCCACGGTTCGGCACGATCGATCCTTCCGTATAAGTGGGGCACGCCCGGGGCAGGGCAAGAACGCCGAGATTACCCTCAACTCAGGTCCCCGGTAAACACAGAACGCCCAATTTGTGGGAGAAAGCACAAATCAGGGGCCCAGGTGGGGCTCGCAGAAAGGGAACTATCGCCCTTTTTCAGCCCAGCATATGCAGGAGACGCGCGCGCGAGAGCGCATCGATGCGTTGGAGGACCTCAACGAGCGCTCCTTCTTGAGCCAAGTGGGTGAGCATCTCTTCGATCCGCGGGCTCGAGGCGTCCCATCGTCTCGACCGGGATGTCGACGTTGGGGTTGCGGACGACAATTTGCTCGACGGCGATCTGCAGCGTCCCGGTGCCAACGACGCCGCAGCCTACGAACCCGATGCAAATTGTTTTCGAAGACAACCGAACCTCCTTTGCTGGGCGACGGTCGCAGACTGACGACCCGATGCACGCCGCTCCTTTCTCGCTGTTCCGTTGGGAGACTCATGACAATGGGCTAGAAGTGGGGTGTGGAACTCTGGTTGCTTGCGCTTTGGTCGGTCTCGGGCGCCGCGCTTCTGTTCACGCACCTGCTCATGGCTTGGCGCGTGTTAACGGGTCCCCTCGCCCCGACTTGGCGTTATCTAGGCTTCCTGATTCCCTTCGCGACCCCACTGGTCGCTTGGCGAGGAGGGAACCGCCTCGGTCCGATCACATGGGTGCTGTTCGTGGTCATCTATCTTTCTGCGCGCATGGTCGAGGTCTGATGTCACGATCGAAACGGCATCCGTTGTTGAGTATGCGTGTGACGCCACAGGAGCTCGAGCTTGCGCAACTGCGACTCTGGGAGCTTGGTGCAACTGGCCTCGAAGAGCGCGACCGCACGACGCTCGGCCACGACCGGAGTGACAACCTCGTTACGCTCGTCGCGTCATTCACAACCGAGGCGGCGGCGAAGCGAGCGCTCGGCGACGTGAACGAGGATTTCGACGCACAGCTCTATCATCTCGCCGATGTCGATTGGGCAGTCGAGTGGCGGCGGGGTTTCGGACCGCAACGTATTGGAAGTCGACTCCTGCTGCAGCCGTCTTGGGGGACGACCGACGGTGCTGAAGGCCGAGTCGTCGTGACAATCGATCCCGAGAACGCCTTCGGCAGCGGTGACCACGAAACGACGCGATTGGTGCTCAGAGCGCTCGACCAGCGGATTCGCGGCGGCGAACGACTCCTCGATGTGGGGTGTGGCAGCGGCATCCTCTCGATAGCGGCGCTCCGGTTGGGCGCTACCGTCGCTGTGGGCGTCGACATCGACGAGGACGCCGTGAAAGTCGCACGCCGTAACGCCACGCTTAACGGTGTCGGCGCGGTTTTCGAGTCGTCGACGACGCCACTGGCAGAAATGGATGGTGTGTACGACGTGGTGGTCGCGAACATCGAGACCCGCATGTTGGCCGACCTGGGAGACGAGCTTTCCTCGCGCGTCGCGCCTGGCGGATTTCTCGTATTGAGTGGAATTTTGCTCGAAGAACGCGAAGCCATCGCTGCCGCGTACGCATCGATGCGCCTCGACGGGTGGCTCCAAGAAAATGCCTGGTGTGCCTGCGTGATGGAACCTGAAGTCCGATGACCGAGCGTAGGCTCTACGCACCCTTGCTTCCTGATACCGGCGGTACAGTCGCGCTTTCCAAAGTACCAAGTCGACACGTGCGCGTCCTACGATTGAGGGTCGGCGACGAAGTGGTGCTTTTCGACGGCCGAGGCAGGGTGGCACTAGCGCGCATACGAACCATCGGCGAGGATGAGGTCGTTTGCCAAGCAGAGCCGCCGCGCAAAGCCGAGCCCCGAGTGGCACATCTGGTCTTGATGCTCGCGGTCCCAAAAGGATCGAAAGTCGATGATTGCGTTCGTATGGCCACCGAGCTCGGGGTCCACGAAGTGGCTCTCATGCAAACCGAACGCACGGTTCCGCGTTGGGATCCGGACCGCGCCAAGTCGAAGGTCGATCGCCTCACCCGGATTGCAAGTGAAGCGGCTGCTCAGTCCGAACGCAGCGACGTGCCCGTCATTCATCCTCCCAAGCCATGTCGTGCGTGGCTCGACCAGGTTCCTGATGGCGCGCTCGGAGTCGTCTTTGGTGCGCGGGCCGAGGCGCTTCTCGATGCGCTGACCGAGCTGCCTGAACAGATATGGTGTGCGATCGGGCCGGAGGGGGGGTTCACTGCCCCGGAGCTCGAGGCGTTTCGAGACGCCGGGTTCGCCATCGTCGGTCTCGGGGACCTTGTGCTACGGGTCGAAACAGCGGTTCCGACCGCCATGGCGCTGGTGCGGGATCGCGTGGCACATCTCGTACAACCTCGTTGACACGTCGACCGCCCCGACCCCAACATGGCGCCTGGATGTCGGTGCTCGCCTCGCTCCTGGTTCGCGACCAGCTCCTCGCGGTCGATCGCGTCCAGGAGGCAATTCAGGAACAAGTCATCAGGGGCGGCAACTTGGACACGGTGTTGCTCGAGCTCGGATGCGTCAGCGAGAATCAGATGAGCGCCTATTGCGCGGCCGTTTATGGGCTCATGCCCGCAACACGGGCGGAGGTCATGCAGGTCCGGCTAGCGACGATTCGAATGCTTCCCCGGGAGTTTGCGGTTCGACACCGTCTAATTCCACTAGCCCGCACCGAAGACGCGATCGTGCTTGCGGTCGACCGACCACTGCCCGACGCCATCCTGCGCGAGATCGCATTAGAGCTGGGCGTCGACCCGGTGCAACGCGTGGTGTGCTCCGTCCGCGTGGAGGCCGGCCTGGCGAAGCACTACGACATCGAGATGACCGCGCGCATGCGCAAGCTCGCCGCGCAACTGGATCGCGAAGAGGAGGGCGCCGTTCCCTATGTCGCGCCGTTCGAAGGGGTGGGGAAGCGTAGCTCTCTGCCGCCGCGCAAGAAGGTCTCCGGCTCGTATCCACGAGTCGACTCCTCGATTCCCGCTCCTGTGGGCATCGCCGACACCGAGCCTCCACCGGCGATCCCTCCGCAAGAGGGGTCCTCGGTGCCTGCCGGGACCTTTCGAGACTCGGATCCCGCGTCGCCGAAGCGCAAACGCGGGAAGCCCGCATCCGGTTTCATCGACGCAACTCGTTACAGCTTGCCGCCGCGTCCCTCGGAGGTCCTAGGGCAACCGTCGGCTCGCCCTCAAGCCTCGCGGCCAGTCCCTTCACCGACAGCGCGATCTTCCGTCCCGCACGCCGAGCCGATGTCGGGCTGGAAGCCGGCGCCCGTGCCGACGACTCCCGATTCGAGGTCCTCCGGGGCCCGTAGGCGATCGGTACCTTCGGATGACCGACGTGACAACGACGGGAGCTCGGTCATCCACGACGTGGTCACCCTCGGCCCGACAGTACCGAGCTCGGCGCCCCCAAGTGAGCCGCCGGTGCGCGCTCCCAAGGTGCGATGGGCGCCCGCACCACCGCCAAACAGCTCGGAAGGGTCACTCCCGAGCGTCATCATCGACGTCGGCGAAGACGTGGAGCAGCTCATCGCCGCGCTGCGGTCGGCCGGACCGGAAGACGAAATGGTGATCCTGCCGCTGCTTGCGGTAGGAGAGGGAGCTCTCCCGGCCCTTGCGCGCGAGTTTCCCGGGAGGCTGTGGTTCGATCGCAACGAGCCGCATGCTCGGATTCCCGCCGGCCGAGATGTCTCGGCGGTCGCGCGGACCTTCGTGGCGTTCGGGCAACGCTCGGTACCCTACCTGATTCCTCTGCTCGACCATGCGGATCCAGATGTTCGCTACTATGCCACCCTCGTTGCATCGGAATTCGTCCATCCGGCCCTGGTCGAGCCGATTGGACGGCGGCTCTACGATTCGGATCCTGGTGTTCGGAGCGGAGCATATCGAGCGCTGAGCGTGCTCTACGCTTGCGAAGCAGAGTTCACGGAGTTGATCGAACGTCTCCGGTCCGGTGCGCGCGATGGCCGGAAGCTACAATCCCAGGCTACCGCAATCGAGGCACTAGGCCGCCTGCGAGACGTGGAATCGTTCGAGTTCTTGGTATCACTCCTCGATAGCCCTCAAGTCGAAGTCGCTCGAGCGGCACACGCAAGCTTGGTGCGACTGAGCTGCCAAGACTTCGCGACTTCAAAGAAGAAGTGGCTCCTCTGGTTTGACAAGAACGACTCCATTCACCGCGTGGAATGGTTGATCGACGCGCTCATGCACTCGGACGAGCGCCTTCGTCGCCGGGCGAGCGACGAGCTCAAGCATCTGACACAGGAGTATTTCGGGTATCACCCGGGACTCCCGAAACGTGAACGGGAAGCGGCGCGGCAGAAGTATCGCCGTTGGTGGCAGCAGGTAGGGAGCCGCATGTTCATCCCACCCGAACACGACGGTTCTGGTCAGGCTCGTGGCCAGTGATAGACTTCCGAATCCCTAGGATCTTAACCATTCTGGGTCCTGTGGCTGTCCTCTATGTTCTTGCGGCCAGGGCATCGCTGCGCGTAACGCCATCCTATGAAGGTGTCGTCGCGGTTCTTTCGATCGCCCTGTCTTTCACGCCTCTTCTTCTGCTCAGAGCCTCCGCGATGCGCGGCGCAGCGCGCCTCGCCTGGATGGGCGTATCGCTCGCGCTCGCTGTTGCGACTGCCGGTTCGCCTTCCGACGTGCTCACGTGGACCCACGGCGTCGCCTGGCTGAGTGCCGCCATGATCATGCTCGATCTCGTACTGCCCGGATCGCTCAGGGTCCACATTCGATACGCGATTCTGGCTGCCTTTGCCGCCGCCGCTCTTGCTGCAGCGACCTTCGCTGAGGCGGGGCTCTTACCCGATGCGACCCTCGGATTCGTCGTCGTCGCTGGGATGATCACGACAGGAGCTCTACACCAAATCTTTCTGGTGGAACGTGGCCATGCCCTCGAAGGAGCGCTTTCGGGCATCGCGTTGGCCAGCCTCGGGGTCGCATTGGCCTACGCTTGGTTTGGACCCTTCGTCGGCGTGCTGGGGGTGTGCATAGAGTTTGCCGTCGCGGCGTTGCTGTGGGTGGGGCACTTGGCATGGATCGACCCACACTGGAGGTCACTGCGGCGCGTGGGTGTTCCTTTTCTCGCGGCGTGTGCGGTTTCATTTGGTGCGGGGTTTTTCTTCGCGCCAAGACTTTCCGATGCACCGTTGAGGTTCGGAGTTGCGGCCGCGGGGATCGGCGCCCTTTGGTGGCTGACATTCGCCGCTACCAGGGGTCTCGCAAACCGCCTCGTATGGACGAGTTCGGGCCGACTCGCAGAGGGGGCGCACGCCGCGCGGAAAGCACTCAATGCGGGCGCGACACTCGAGGAGATCGCCACTCGGGCCCTCGTTCACCTGGTAGAAGCTCTTCCAGGGAGCCAGGATTATCCGGCGCTTTTCACACTTCAGCCGCCCCTTCGGATCCGGCTTGATGCCGGCAACCGCGCGTCGATTCGTTCCGCAAATCCGCCCCCCGCCATCGTTCAATCCGTGTTTGGCGGCCTCGAGACCGGTGTGCTCGACCTCCCGAGCCTCCACAGTCAAGTTGTGCGCGAGCCACAGATTCGCGCGCTGGTCACCACGATGGAGAGCGGTGGGATCGGCGCAGTCGTTCCATGCGCGCACCTCGATGAGATCGAGGCACTGCTCCTACTGCCGATAGCCGATCGCATCGAGCCTCTGTCGCGAATCGAGCTCGAGACGCTGGCAACTTTGGGCGGGTCGCTAGGAGGGGCCGTCTCATCCGGGCTCGCGCAGCGGCGCGCCGAGACCCACATCCACGAGCTGTCGGCACTTCGGCGCGACGCTGAAGATCGAGTCGAGGCACTCGAGGGCGAGCTCGAGCAACTACGCGGACAGTTTGACGTTCTGGGTCGCGGTCTCGCTGAAGACCAAACCCTACACGTCGCCTACAGCCCTTCGATGCGGCGCGTACAAACTCGTGCAATCGAGCTCGCGCCGAGCAGTAGACCGATCTTGCTGATCGCTACGACGGGTGCCCCTGTTCTTCCGGTATCGCGCTTCATTCATGATCGAGGACCACGCTGGGAGGCCCCGTTCGTGGTTGCCGACTGTTCGTCCACAACGCCGGACCTCGTGATGAGCTCGTTGTTCGGCTCCGAGAACGGCCAACGCAAAGGCTGGCTCCGGTCGGCAGCGGGAGGAACCCTGCTGCTCCGAGACCTGCCGGCGCTTGCCCGTCCTGCTCAGGCGCGGCTTGCAGCGGCGCTCGTGGAGCAAAGCACAGACTTCGCGGACGTGCGGATCATTGCGACTGCACGCACGCCGTTGAAGGAGCTCGATGGACGCGACGCCCTCGACCCCACCCTGGCTGATGTGTTCTCGGGCGCCGACCTCGCGCTCCCGTCTCTGCGAGAGAGACGAGAGGATGTCCCCTCCTTGGTGCTTCTCGCGATCGATCGGGCTTGCCGGGTGTTGGCCTCCGAGCCCGTAGGGATCGAGCAGGCGGCGATGGCTGCCTTGGTAGCGCACGAATGGCCGGGGGATGTCGCGGAGTTGGAGCTCGTGGTCGAGTTGGCCGTTTCTCGCGTGCGAGGCAAGTCGATCCTTCTCGCGGATCTGCCGCCCTTGGCTTGGCCTTGGGGGGAAGAGGACGACTCACTCGGCGGCACGTACGTGCAGGTAGAGCGCCGGCTGCTCGAGCGCGCGCTTTTCCGTTCGGGAGGCAACAAGAGCGAGGCGGCACGGATGCTTGGCCTCAAGCGAACGACCTTCCTCGACAAGCTTCGGCGTCACGGTCTCGAAAAACGGGCGCCAGACAGCATGGGCGGCTCTGCGGTAGGGTGAGACGATGGTCCCGATTGTGCTTTGGGATGTCATGGGGACTCTGGTCCACGACCCCTTCCATTCCGAGATGCCTGAGTTTTTCGGAATGAGCTTCGACGCGATGTTCGCCGCAAAGCATCCGACCGCTTGGGTCGAATTCGAGTTGGGCCGGCGCACTGAGCGCGAGTTCCTGCAAGATTTTTTCGCGGACCGTCGTGACTTCGACCATCGGGGTTTCATCGATGCGGTGCGCACCGCGTATCGATGGCTGCCGGGGATGGAAGAGCTCTTGGCGGATCTGCGGAGAGCCGGATTCGCCATGCACGCGTTCTCGAATTATCCCGTTTGGTACGAGCTGATCGAGCAGCGCCTCGCGCTATCCCGCTTTCTCGACTGGACGTTCGTCTCCTGCCGCACGGGATTGCGCAAACCGGATCCGGCTGCCTACGCTCGTGTCCTCAGCGAGCTTAGGGTCCCCGCGGAGCAAGTCGTGCTGGTCGATGATCGGGAGAGGAACTGCCATGCGGCCAGGGAAGGTAATATCGCCGCAGTCAGGTTCGAAGGGGTTGATTCCGTGCGCCGATATCTCACAGACATAAGGATGCTGTGAGTCAGTCCAGCTGCGGGCCTCGCTTCGACCACCATCGCTCATAGTTGCGCCGCGCGGTTAGAAACTCATCGCGATGCGCGCTTTCGGGTAGGGGCTGAAGGAAGCGCGTGAAGCGCCACAACTCCCGCGACGCGAGAAGACGAATGTTCGTTCGCGCATCGCCGAGCCCTTCGATCAGCCACTCGATGCGACTCTCCTGTCCTCGCTCGGCCAACCATCGAAGCCATGGCTCGCGCGAGAAACCGAAATCATGAGCGGTCAGAACCCGAAGGCCGACACGACATGCAGTTGCAATGCCCCGGTCGGGATCGCCGAGCAAGTCCACGAAAAGCGAAGCAGATGCGTGGTCCCTCAGCTGTGTGAGCGCCGAGATCGCGCGACGCCGCGCCGCTAGATCACCCGCCTCATCGGACGCGAATTCTCGTAGTCCTGCAAGCGCCCCACGATATATGGGCTCGTGCTGGTAGGTGCTGAGGATGTGGAGCGCGACGCGTCGACAATCTCGATCTTCGTCGAGCGCAGCCCGAGCCAGCGGTTCGATGAGATCGGTATCCGCAAACGCGCCGCACATCACGATCGCGTAGTAACGCACCTGTCCGCTCGGGTGTCGCATGAGCCGGGCTACGTATGGGACCGCCTCACTGCCGAAAGCTACGATCGCTGCGGCCGACGCAGAGATTTCGTTTGGACCAAGCAGTCGGGAGTCCGTCGCGAGCGAAGAGCGCCACAAGGGTCCTGGGAAGCTCTTCACCAGTTCCTCGAGGGCGAAGTTGCCGAGTGGAAGCAGTCGTCTCACCACCGACGTTACCGCGTGAGGACCCAGCGTGATGAGCTCGTCGACGAGCAGTCTGGCGCGGCGTGCTGGCGGCGGGGGAGCCACGCTTTCGGTGAGCCTGGATTCGGCCGGCGGTGCTTTGGCTCGAACGCGTGAGCCGTGGTCCTCGGCGCCGTCGTGGGTTTTCGTAGGCAGTACACCAGCGGGAAGTGAGTGCCGTCGCTTGAGCCCGTCCACCCCCCGCTTATAGCAGGCAGCCGTGCGTTTTGGGCGTTTGCCTAGTCGATGAACGTTTTCACGTGCAAACTCTGCTGTCATGTATCGGATGATCGTCCGTGAGCTCGGTGGCCCCGGCTCTCTCGAAGTCGAAACGTTGGAGAAGATCGTCGTCGGCCCCGGTGAAGTCGGCATCGACGTGAAGGCTGTCGGCTGTAACTTCTTCGACATACTAATCACACAGGGGAAGTATCAGGTTCGCCCCGATCTTCCGTTCGCCCCAGGCGCGGAAGTGGCAGGAGTCGTCACCGATGTCGGGGAAGGCGTCGAGCAGTTTTCTCGGGATGACCGGGTCAGTGCCCTCTTGACGTACGGCGGCTACGCCTCTGCGGTCTCGGCGCCGGCGGATCGCGTTTTCCAAATGCCGCCCGAGATTTCGTTCGAAGACGCGGCAGCGTCGGGTCTCGTGTACCAAACTTCTCACGTCGCACTCGTCCATCGGGCGAATCTTCGCGCAGGCGAGACATTGCTGGTGCACGCAGCTGCCGGCGGAGTCGGCCTCGCGGCCGTCCAGATCGGCTCCGCGCTAGGCGCGCGCGTCATCGGCACTGCCGGAACGAAGAACAAGCTCGAGCTTGCCGCACAGAACGGCGCAGATTTCGTATTCAACTATCGGGAGGAAGACTGGGTTGCCCGCGTCAACGAGCTCACTGAGGGACGCGGCGCCGATGTGATCTACGACCCCGTCGGGGGGGACACCTTCGATGCCTCTACCAAATGCATCGCGTTCGAAGGTCGGATCCTCATCGTGGGCTTCGCGAGTGGACGCATCCCGACCGTCGCGATGAACCGTGTTCTCCTCAAGAACTTCTCACTCGTGGGTATCCACTGGGGCCTGTACTTCGACAAAGATCCCGCGGTGCTCCACGAGTCGCAGCGCGCGCTTTGCCGGATGTTTGCAGAGGGCAAGATCCGACCGGTCGTTTCCCAGACTTTTCCGCTCGAGGAGGCCCAAGTTGCGCTCGCTGCGCTCGGTTCGCGCAAGACGAGCGGTAAGATCGTGTTGATCCCTTAGCCTTCGGGAATGCGAAGTGCGCTGGCGCAACGATCCATGACGGCTTCGACGATGCCGCGGTGCGCACCCAAGGGCTCCGCAACGACATACTTGGTACCTGGGTGAGACGCCGCGGCTTCGGCTATCAAACGCGGGAGGTCCTCTACGACATGTCTACCGGGTGCCAGCATGAAGGGATGGGCGACGACGAACGTCGCACCCTGTTCGACGCATCGACTGAACGCGTGTCCAATCGTCGGCTCGGCAAGCTCCATGTGGGCGACTTCGACGATTCGAGCGTCGTCCATTCGGGCCCGCACCATCTCGGCGACACGCTCGATCAACTGGTTCGCCTCGGCGCGTCGGCTGCCATGGTCGATCAAGAGAACCGCGTACTTCTCGCTCACGAATCGTGATCTGGGACTCCAATGCTCACGTGTCAAGAATGGCCAAGGGCTGGCTTGGACCTAAACGCACTCAGACAAAGCGCGTTTGACCGAGCCCACGTAAGCACCGCCAAACAGATTTACGTGCACGAGAAGCGGATAGAGTTGATAGAGCGGAATGCGTTCCTCGGCCCCAGGTGAGAGCGGCCATGCCTCCTCATAGGCAGCGAATACGGGCGAACCAAAGCCACCGAAGAGTCTCATCATCGCGAGATCGACTTCTCGGTGACCGCCATAGGCTGCGGGATCGATGAGGCATGGTCGTCCATCGGCATCCACGTGCAGGTTTCCGCCCCAGAGGTCGCCATGCAATCGCGATGGGGGCTCGGCGGGCCCTACGCGGTCGGCGAGCACGCGCTCGAGCGCCTGAAATTGGCGACCTGTTCCGGAGTCGATCAATCCCCGGTCGGTCGCCAGCCGCAGCTGTGCCTCGAGGCGTTGCCGCCAATAGAATGACGCCCAATCGCCGGATGGTGCGTTACTTTGGGCAAGCTTTCCGACGAAGTTATCGCGGTCGAGGCCGAATGACGGAGCTCCGTGCGCGTGCAAGGCCGCGAGCCCACGCCCGAGCTCCTCGTCAAAGCGGTGCGCTCGCTTGCCAGGCGTGAGCAGTTCGAGGGCGAGATACGCTGGACTCTCGTCCGAAAACGCAAGCACCTCGGGTACCCGAACGGCCCCGGCTTCATCGAGCCAGCGAAGCCCATGCGCCTCCGCTTCAAACATGCCGCTCGGAGCGCTCGGATGCGTCTTGACGAAGATCCGGTTGCCGTTTTCCAGTGTGACTTCGAACGCGTCATTGATGTCTCCGCCGCTGAGCGGCCGCGCTCTTTGCACTGCGGTGCCGAGGCGTCGCTCGAGGGCGGCACGTAAGTTGGGGGTCACAGCCTGTGGCGTTCCCGGATGTGGTGCAGCAATCCCCGACACGCAGCGTCGCAGATGTCGAGCACAGTCTCGAAGCCGTTTCCCTGCCCGTAGTACGGATCAGGCACGTCTGCGTCGCGTGGCCCGGCGAGGTCGAAATCTCGAAAGAGAAAGACTTTTCGTTGACCACTGTCGTCAGGCGCGAGACGCAGCAGATCATTGCGGTTGTTTCGATCCATCGCAACGACGTATTCGAAGCGCACGAAGTCTTGCGAAGTGAAGCAGCGGGCGCGGCCGTCCACCACGAGGCCTCGGCGCTTTCCGGCCGCTCTTGCGCGCCGGTCTGGGGGCTCGCCGACATGCCAGTCACCGGTCCCAGCGCTGTCGATCTCGATCGCATCCAACAGCCGCTCAGTTGCAACCAGCTGACGCATCATGGCCTCCGCCGTTGGAGAGCGGCAAATGTTACCGAGACAAACGAAGCAAACGCGGACCAGCATGGCTAAGGTTTGAGTAGGACCTTGCCGACATTCTTACCCGCTTCGATGTAGGCATGAGCGTCGCCAGCTTGCTCAAAGGTGAAGGTTCGATCGACGTGGGGCTTGATCAACCCCTCCTCGTAGAGCTTTAGAAGCGCAACGATCTCTTCGGTGCCGATCTCCACGTGACCCCACAAATGCCCCATGTTAATCCCGGCGATCCCCTTGTTGTCGTTCATCAGTTTCACCGGTGTCCACCGGGGCATGCGCGCGAGTTGGCCGAGGACGCGAGTCATTCGGCGTTTTTCGTCTTTGACCATGTTGGCCCAGCCGAAGGCAATCAACATGCCTGCCGGCCTTAGCAGCGAATATCCCTTTTTCCAATCCGTCCCCCCCAGGGCATCTAAGACCACATCGACGCCGCGACCCTTCGTGAGCTCGCGAACGACGTTTTCATAGTCGACCGAGTGGTAGTCGATCGGATGGTCGCAGCCGTTCTCGCGCACGTAGTCGTGTTTGCGTGCCGATGCCGTGCCATAGCTGACGACGCCTTCGACGGACCGGCAAAGCTGGCTCGCCGCGGTGCCGACCCCTCCAGCGGCTTGATGAATCAACACGTGGTCTCCCGCCCTCAGACGAAACACGCGAAAAAGCATGTGATACGCGGTGAGGTAGCTGACGGGAAGTGCAGCACCTTCCTCGAAGGTCATGTTGTCGGGCATCGGAAACGCTTGAATCGCTGGGACGCAAACCGTGTCCGAGTATCCGCCGAACCGCGTCATGGCCAGCACGCGCTCTCCCTCGGTTCGGTCGCTCACCCCAGCGCTGACCGCGTCGATCACCCCAGAGACTTCGTAGCCGACGACCATCGGCGGCTTTGGAGCGTCTTGGTACAGACCCTGCCTTGCCATGATCTCTGCGAAATTGATCCCTGACCCTCGGACCCTGATCCTCACTTCCCCCTGCGCAGGTGTAGGGTCTGGTGCCTCGCGCACCTCCAACACATCGGGTCTCCCGTACCTCGGAATCCAGACTGCCCTCATGGTCGACCCGTACCGCCGCGCCATGCGATGTCAAGGGCCCCGTCGACGTGTTAGACTGCTCTCATGGACGTCGTTCTGGCCCCTGACATCTATGTCAACGCTTCGGTCTCTCTCGGCTCTGCGCCCGAGCATGTCGTTCGCCGCGCCCTCGGAGGGCCTGCCCGCGCCAAGGCTTCCAAATGGGTCTTGGAACGAGTCGAATCGATGCTCCATGCGCTTCCCGACTTCAAAAACGACGCGGTCGCTCAACAGATGAGCACGATTCGCGATCTGGTAGACGTCGTCGAAACCGACGAGTTTTTCATCGAGGATTGGAACCAGGCTCTCGTCGCGCTGGCCAAGGCCGCAGGGGTCAGCCGCGTGCTGACCGACCATCCTGATCTCTTGGCGACCGGGCCACATCACGGGGTGGAGTTCGTCTCCTCAGACAAATGGCTGGTGGAACAGGCGGCTCCGCCACCGCCGCCCCGCGTTTGAAAACTACAGCTTGAGCGAATCGGCTGTCGGCTGCTACAGGTTCCCCGATGTCGGATTCGTTTCTTCCACAAAAGGATGAAATCAAACGACGCTTGGAGGGGCGTTACGTAGGCGCCGTCCCGCACAATCGCGCCCTGGACTTGCGTGTGGTCGACTACCGTCCGGAGCACTTGTCGCTGTGTCTGCCTTACCGGGACGACTTGGTGGGCAATCCCGAGACGGGGGTGCTTCATGGGGGCTGCATCACGAGCCTGATCGATGCAACTTGCGGAGGAGCCGTGATCATGTCGTTGACGGCCCCGCGGCGAATCGCGACTCTCGACCTCCGGATCGACTACGTGCGGCCCGCGCTTCCTGGGCAAGAGGTGATCTGCGATGCTCACTGTTACAAGATCACTAGGCATGTCGCGTTCGTTCGCGCCATCGCACATCACGGCGACGATGTGAGCCCGATCGCTTCCGCTTCCGGCACGTTTGTCGTGTTTCGCGAAACGGAGAAGGGGGAGTCGTGACGAAGATGCGCGACGCGGTTGTCGAGCTACGCGCGACCGGCGACTTCACCGCCTTGCAGGAAGCGATTCCGTACACGCGCTTCATGGGCATCACCGCGAAGATCGTGGATGGCGACGTCCTCGGTACCATGCGCTACTCGGAACACTTGGTCGGGAACGCCTTGGCGCAAAAGCTACACGGCGGCACGTTGGGCGCTCTCTTGGAGTCGACTGCGATCTTCAAGCTGTTGTGGCATGGGGAGACGAACGCTGTGCCCAAGACGATCAACATTACGGTCGAGTACCTGCGCGGGGCCGATTCCGAGGACACGCTTGCGCGGGCCGAGTTCACGCGTCACGGCCGACGCGTCGCGAATGTGCGGGTGTTTGCGTGGCAGCGCGATCCAGAACGACCCGTTGCTGTCGCTACCGCCCACTTCCTACTCGTGCCAGACTGAGCGGCTCCGATGCCCAAGCGCGCGATACACGGCCTCACCAACGACGAGTTGATGGAGGATGCCCGTCGAAGTCTGCCGCGCGGCCATGGGTTCGCTCGGCGCGTTCATCGAATGGCCGTGCTCGAGGGGCGCTTCGAGCCAGAGGCGTTGGGGTTGGGTGCCGCTGCGTGTCGAGCCTGGCGGTCGGAGTTCTCGTTCGAGCTTCCAGAAGTCGTCGCCCTCGAAACCGACGACGGACCTCAAGGCACCACCTCGAAGGTCGTTCTTCGCTTGTACGACGGGCTCGAGGTCGAGGCAGTACGCATTCCGATGGGTCGCAATCGCTATACCCTCTGCGTTTCGAGTCAGGTCGGCTGCAAGATGGGCTGTGGTTTCTGCGAGACCGGTCGCATGGGTTTGCTGCGCCACCTGAGCACCTCCGAGATCATCTCGCAGTTGCTGGTCGCCAAACACCGCCTCGGATGGCCTGTTCGCAACATCGTTTTCATGGGAATGGGTGAGGCACTCGACAACGCGGACAACTTCTTTCGAGCACTTCGCGTCCTGAACGACCCCGGCGGCCTCGCGATTGCGCAGGAACGCATCACGATTTGCACGGTCGGCCACGTGCAGGGAATCGAGCGGCTTCATCAGGAGGGAATGAAGAGGCTCAATCTTTCGATCAGTCTCAACGCGGCGGTGGATTCGCTTCGCAGTGAGCTCATGCCGATCAATAGACGCAGCGATCTTCGAACGCTTCAACGCGCATTGGCCTGCTACAGGCCCCGCAAGAACTTCGCGCTAGGGGTCAACTACTGTCTACTGCCCGGGCTGAACGACACCCGTGCCGACGCGCGTGCGATCGCCGACTTCTGCAAACCGCTAGGTCGCGTGTTGGTGAATGTCATTGCCTACAATCCGGGCTCGATCCCCATCACCCGGGCGCCCAGTGAGTATGAAGTGGAGCAGTTCATCGGCTGGCTGCGAGAAGAGGGGCTCCCGGTTCGCCAGCGCGTCACCAAGGGCCGGAGCGTCATGGCGGCGTGCGGTCAGCTAGGCAACCCTTCAGCACGTGTGGATCGCCGTTCGCTGCGCACGCTCCGGGTTTAGTCACTTCGGACGCTTCTTCTTACCGCGATAACGAACGCGGATTGGTGTTCCTCGAAAGCCAAAACGTTTCCGGATCTGGTTTACGACATAGCGTTGGTAGCTGAAGTGCACGCCTTTAGGCTCGTTCGTCATGATGACGAAGGTCGGGGGGGACGCGGTCACCTGAGTGATGTAATAGAGTCGAATCGCCCGATGATGCATCGTCGGTGGAGGGTGGCGCTCGAGCACCTCCTCGAAAAAGCGATTGAGCTCGGCGGTGGAAACCCGTTTGCGATGTTCCGTGACGGCATCCTGGATTCGGCCGAGTAGGGCGTTCACACCGGTCCCCTTTAAGGCGCTCACAGTCACTAGTGGCGCCCAGGGCACGAAGGCCAGGATCTCGCGAGTGCGGTTGATGACCTTCTTTTGCTCCTCTCGCGAAAGGAGGTCGACCTTGTTTAAAGCGAGGATCAACGCTCGCCCTCGATCGTTCGCCAGGCCAGCGATCTTGGCATCCTGCTCGCCGACACCGGCTTGCGCATCGATCATCAACACCACGACGTCACTGCGTTCGATCGATCGAATCGCCTGCAAGACGCTCAAAGCCTCGACTCCCCGCTTCTGCACACTGCGCTTGCGACGTATGCCGGCGGTGTCGATCAAGATCAACTGCCGGCGGCCGCGCTCGATGAGCGTGTCGATGCTGTCTACTGTGGTTCCGGGGCGGTCGTCGACGAGCTGACGTTCTTCTCCGCAAAGTTGATTGACCAAGGATGACTTCCCGGCATTGGGCCGACCGATGATCGCCACGCGAGGGAGGTCGAGATCCGGACCCGACTCCACGAGAGCTTCGGGAAGCTGATCGGCAATCGCTTCTTCCAGGTCTCCGATCCCTCGTCCGTGCAACGCCGAAATCGGCATGATCGTGCTCAGTCCGAGTTCGTAATACGAGACGGCCGCATGCGACTTCTGCTCGGTGTCGGCCTTGTTGGCGACGAAGATCACAGGCTTGCCCGCTCCGCGTAGCAGCGCGACCGCTTCTCGATCTGCTACCAACGGTTCGGCGGTCGCGTCCACAACGCAGATCACCAGGTCACATTCCTCGAGCGCCAAACGAACTTGAGACGTGATCCCGGCTTTCATCGGGTCGTCACTCTCGGGGTCAAACCCGCCCGTATCGATCAACACGAACTCCCGTCCCAGCACGAAGGCATCGGCATAGTGACGATCTCTCGTCACGCCGGGGATGTCCTCGACGATCGCGATGCGTTGGCCCGCGAGACGGTTGAAGAGCGTGCTCTTGCCGACATTGGGTCGTCCCACGATGGCCACGAGCGGCTTGCCACGAACCGAACCGGCCGGTCGACGCGCTTGATTTCGACGGTCGGTCACGCGTCGCCCTCCTTGATCGCTAGGTGCCGCGCTTTGACCGGATCGCGGGTCCACCCCGGGACGGCCTTTACCCAGAGTCGAAGATACACCTTGCGGCCGAGAAGCGCTTCGATCTGTTCCCTGGCTTGGGTGCTGATCCGCTTGATAGTCTCGCCTTGGTTCCCGATGACGATCGCCTTGTGGCTCGCCTTTTCGACGATCAGGGTGCCTTCGATTCTCACGATCTCCGGCTCCTCCCGATAGGTCTCCAGCTCGCACGCGATTCCGTAGGGAACTTCCTGCCTCGTGTTGAGCATGGCGGCCTCTCGAATGAGCTCGCTGACGAAGAACCGCTCCGGGCGATCGGTCAGAAAGTCGGCGTCGTAGAGCAGTCCCTCGGGAAGGTTGCCCCGGATTTCGCTCACCAAGGCATCGAGATTGATTCTACGTGTCGCTGAAATTGGGACCACTGCCACGAATGCGCGGGCTTTTCGGTAAGCTTCGATGAAGGGCAGCAGCTTGCTCTTGTCCTTCAGCCTGTCGACTTTATTGATCGCGAGGATCACTGGCATGTCGAACGCTTCGAGCGCCTGCAACGCCGTTCGGTCTTTGTCGTCGAGCTCGGGGGTGCCCGTCTTTTTCGGGGCCTCCGTCAAGAGCACCGTCACGTCCGAGTCGGTCAAACCCCGTCTCGCGCTATCGCTGAGCACGCGCCCAAGCGCGCCCTTCGGTCGTTCCAACCCCGGCGTGTCGACGAAGGCGATCTGGGTAGGCGGATTGTCCGACGCATACACGCCAAGCACGCACGAGCGGGTCGTGCCCGGTCGCGGCGTCGCGATCACCAACTTCTGACCGAGAAGGGCGTTCAGAAGAGTGGACTTTCCAACGTTCGGACGCCCGATGATCGCGCATCGGCCCGCGCGGGGATGTTGGCCCTGATTTTCGCCTTCCGACATGCGGGCCGGAGTGTAGCGGGGGCGGACTTTCGATCGAGCCGGAACCATGGCCCTCGGAACACCTCTGAGCTATGCTCGCCGCGCTCATGCACCACATCGTTTCAGCTCGCCTTGGTTTTACTTGGATTTGTCTCTTGCTGTTCATCGGCTTGTCGCTGGTGGGCTCGTCGTTTGCGGGCTGCGTGGGTGGTATCGGCACGACCTGCTTTCAGCCCGATGAGTGCGACGGTGAGTTGCTCTGCTGCCACGTCGGGGGCCAGTTCAACCAGGGCTCGTGCGAGACCCCAACGGTCTGCAACGAGCTCCAACAAGGCCCAGGTGGGATGGGCGGCACCGGCGGTACGGCCGGCACCGGCGGTACGGCCGGCACCGGCGGTACTGGTGGCGGAGGCGGCATGAGTGGTACGGGCGGCACCGGCGGAGTTGGCGGCGCGGGCGGCCAGGCGGGCGCAGGTGGCGAGGCCGGTGCGGGTGGCCAGGCCGGCGCGGGTGGAAGCGCTGGCAGCGGAGGCGCGCCCCTCCTATGAGGCAGGTCGGGCTGGCTCTGTCGATCCTTTGTCTTGCTGGAGTCGCGCAAGCACAACCACAGGCGCCGGCCGAGGCCGACTCGCTCCCATCAGACGAGGAACTGACGGCGCTTCTCGAAAACCCAACGATGACAGCGCAAGACGCATACGAGATCGGGGTGCGTTTGTTCGACGCAGAGCGCTACGAGGGCGCCGAACGCGCGTGGATGCGCTCCCATGTGTTGAGCCCCAACCCAGCGCTCCTGATCGCCATCGCCGACACCCGCCAACGCCGTGGCGACGAACCGGGCACCGTCGCCATGCTCGAACGCTACCTCTCGGAACGTCCCGATGCGCCAGACGAGCTTTCGGTAGAGGCGCGGATCGCCACTCTCCTGGAGACCCCGGCCACAATCGTCGTGCGCTCCGAGGAGGCAGGCCAAGCGATCCTCGTCGACGGCAAGCCCATCGACAAAAAGACGCCGACGGAGATCGAGCTCGAACCGGGAGCGCACACACTGGTCGTCGTTGGCGATGGCCAGCGGGTCGGCGAGAAGAGCATTCAAGTTGGCTACGGCGAGCGAAAAGAGATCATGTTCATCGGGGGGCAACAGAGCGAGACGGTCGAAGAAACCAAAGCAAAGGACGACCTCCAACGAGAAGAGCGCACCGCGAGACGAGCCGTGTGGGCACTGTCCGGTGTAGCTGCGGCAGCTCTTTTGACCGGAACCGTGCTCGGGTTCACAGCGTTCAAGCAAGAACAGGACTACCGTAATGATCCGACGCCGGAGATCGCCGATAAGGGCGAGAGGCTGGCCTTGTTCGCAGACGTGTCCTTCGGTATCGCCGCACTCTCCGCGATCACCGCGTTGACGGTGTTTCTCACGACCAGGAACAAGAAGAAGCGACGAGAACGAGCGACCGCCCGCCTGCGCTTCGAAACACGAGGTCCGGGTGCTTCGGCGACGCTGCGATTCTGACTTGTCACGCCGACGGAGCTTGCGTTCGTTTGGCTTCGTGCTCTGCGTTGCGCTGACGGGCTGTCAGCTGGCCGTCGACTTCGACCGCTCACTGTTGGTCGACAGCGGCGCCGGTGATGGAACCGGCGGCGTCAATGGCACCGGCGGCGTAGGTGGTTCCGGGGGAAGCGGTGGCGTCGGTGGCACGGGCGGTGGTTAGCGCCGCAGTCGGTGTACCCGCGACCTCAACGATCGCATTACTGCCAGCTGGGTCGCCGCAACGAATCCGTGAGAGAACTGGGTGTTGCCCGCGATCAGCTTTCGGATGAGCTTTGGTGAATCCGCCGGGTCGAAAGTCGCCCAACCGATGACGCCTGCTTCACCGCCTGGATAACGGTGAGTGTCGAAGCGCCAGCGCCCCTTCGACAGAGTACCTGAGATGCCGTCGACCGCGATGATGGTCGGACTTGGCCGCAGGATCATTTCGCCGCCCACGTGAAGTAGCGGGATCGGAATCTCCCACTCGAATCGGAGCCCCTCTTCGCTGTGCTCGACGACCTCGGCGCAGCTTCCGTGGAGTATCGACTGGCCAAACTCTTCGGGATCGAGCATCACACGTCTAACTCGCCCGATGCTAGCACCTGCGCGCCCTACGACGGCGACCCGGTGAAGGGTATCGCCGTCAAGATCCATCAACACCAGATCTCCTCTACGAAGCATCCCGGCCAGGGCTTGCATGTTGATCGCCGGACGAGTGAGCGGCTTCCGTTTCGCCTTTTTCGCGTTGCTTGCTCCCGCGCGTCGCTCCGCCTCGGTCTTGACTTCGAGCAGGGTAACCGCGGCGACTGCCACGTTGATCGTTCGATTCACCGCATTGCCTTCGGATGCCAACTGACGAGTGATGTAGTTCGCGTTGCGCATGTCGAGGCGTGAGGAAAACACGACCAGTGATCGCTCGTGGCCATCTGGGTAGATGCGCCAAACCACCCGACCAATGCCGAGCTCGCCGCCAGTAGTCCGGATGTCGTAACGGTATCCTCGTTCCGGGTCAGCCGGAAAGGCCGTCAACACGTTATGACCGGTCAGCGAGAACAAGGTCACCCCCCACGTCCAGTCGAACGCCATCATGTCACCTCGCACCGACTTGACGTTCACCGACTCCAACGCCTGCATGAAGCTGGGATACTCTTGTGGGTGCGCAATCACGCCAGCGACCACACGGGCTGGCGCCTCGACGCGCGCGGCGTAGATGACCGCCGGTAGGTCGGTCTGGCGGTTTCGAAACTCGGTGAGGACCACGGGACCCCTGTCGAGGTAGGGTGCCAGCACCTCTCTTTCGCTCTCGCTGAATGTGCCTAGTCGGGCCCGCGAGGCGTCGACTCTTTCAGTTCGGCTCTCGGCGAGCGCTGTGGCGTTCCACGCGGTGAACAGGAAAAAAACCAGGACAAATCTAGGCATGGCGGTTGGACGCTGTCGGTTGCCCGATCTTCAATCTAGATGCAAAAGGTCCGGGCCGAGCTGAGTCATGCGCGTGTACACCAAGTGGACCCCTTCGGGCATCGTATTGTGGCTCATCGCGGCCGTCGTCGCGACCCTCGTGGTATGTAATCAGACTCCGCCGCCGGACCCGCGGCCGAAAGCCCCGGCCGAGATCGAGTTCGAGGTCGAAACCGTCGATTGATCGGGCGGTTTGTCCGGCAGCCTACACTCCGCTTGACCCCGCCTCCCCACCGCCCTTTACTTGGAGCAATGCAGATTTTCATCGACTCCGCAGACATCGAGGAGATTCGTGATGCCGCTGCAATGGGCGTCATCGATGGCGTGACGACAAATCCATCGCTCGTGGCGAAAACGGGGCGGCCCTTCAAGGACGTGCTCGTCGATATCTGCGAGGTCGTCGATGGTCCGATAAGCGCGGAAGTCGTCTCGACTGACTATGATGGAATACTCGGCGAAGCGAGAGAGCTCGCGAAGATGCACGATAACATCGTGGTCAAGGTTCCTTTGATCGCCGAGGGACTCAAAGCGGTGCGTACTCTCAGCGGGGAGGGCATCCGCACGAACGTTACACTGTGCTTCAGTCCGACCCAAGGGCTGTTGGCCGCGAAGGCTGGCGCGACGTACGTCAGCCCATTCATTGGCCGGATCGACGACATCAGTGGCAACGGGATGGAGCTGGTCGAGCAGCTCGTCACCATTTATCGAAACTACGGGCTCGAGACACGAGTCTTGGTGGCGAGCATTCGTCACCCTGTACATGTCGTTCAAGCTTCGCTCATCGGCGCCGACGTCGCGACGGTTCCGCACAAAGTGATCCACCAGCTCGCGAGACATCCACTCACGGATATTGGGCTCGAGCGGTTCCTGGCGGACGCCAAGAAGATTCCCCCGAGCTAGGCGCCAGCACCCGCGGAAGCGGCTGAAAGCAACGAATGCGCCCCCGAGTCCTCGTCGTATACAAGAAAAGCACGTATCAGAGGTACGCCGGACGCGACCAAGAGCGGCTCCAGGAGCTCATCGACAACCATGATGTCTCCGTGGAAGGCCTCCTCGAAGAGCACCAGATTCATCAGGAGACTCTTCGACGCGCCAAGAAAGCGCTTCGCGAGCTCGGTGCGCGTGCAGTCCTCCGATACCGCCCCGAGCCAATGCCCGAGGAGCCGTGGGATCTGATCGTCACCCTTGGGGGAGACGGGACACTGCTCTGGGCATCTCACCTCGCCGGAGCTGAGACGCCCATGCTTGCGATCAACAGCGCGCCAGATACGAGCGTAGGGTACTTCTGCGCTGGCGACGGCCACGACGTCGACGAGGTGCTTGCGGCGGCCTTGGCGGGGCGGTTGAAAGCACATCGCCTATGCCGGATGCGGGTCGACATGGGCAACCGAGTCATTTCGACGCGCGTTCTCAACGACGCGCTCTATTGTCACCAAAGCCCCGCTGCGACTTCACGATACGTGCTCGAGCATTGCGGTGAGAAGGAGCGGCAGATGTCGAGCGGCGTTTGGGTAGGCCCCGCTGCTGGCTCGACGGCTGCCATTCGATCCGCCGGAGGAAAAGTGCTTCCCATCGGGTCGCAACGGATTCAGTTTGTCGTCCGCGAGCCCTATCGTGGCATCGCCAACAAGTACAGTCTCGTAAAAGGACTCGTGGCCCCGGGGGACGATCTACGCATTACGAGTCGGATGACCAAAGGGCGGATCTTCTTGGACGGGACCCAGAAGGTGCACTCGGTTTCCATCGGCCAGCGAATTCGCCTGACCCTGTCGGACGAGCCACTCACTCTTCTCGGTCTCAGGCGGCATCCAAACGCCGGCAGCGGCGTAACCGAGCTCAAAAAGTAAATTGACCACGCGAAGATCGGAGCGGTAGGTAGTATCCGTGCCTCGGCATCGAACTCATCTCGCATTGACCGTGTGGCCGATCACGGTGCTTTTCGCGTACGAGCTTTCCCACCTCTGGCCCGCGCTGAACGGGGCAAGCGCATTCGCCGCGGCGTCCCCCGTGAGTTGGCTCTCCCAAGCGGCCTGCACCGCGGTAGTCATCGCCTTTCTGTTGGCATACATGCGGGGCTGGGCCACGCTCCGCCGGGAAGCGCCGGAGGGGGCGGGGCCTTACCGGTCGGGAGGTTGTCGAAGGCTTCAGCGATGGGCAGGCGGTTTGGCGTGGGCTCTCGTGCTTGGCCATCTCGGTCTCGAATGGTTCATGTTCGTGTCAGTCGGCCCTGTGCCGCTCAGCCACTATGAGCTCCTGCGCGGTGTTCTCTCCACGCCGGCTGTTCTCGGCCTTTACGTCGTGGGTCTTGGCGCGCTAGGGGTCTACTTGTCGCAGGGCATCGCTGCCTCGTTTCGGGCACTGGGCTTTGCCGAACGGCCCGAAAGTTCACGGTGGCTCGAAGTCGGTTGTACCTTACTGTCCGCAATGATGTTGCTGATGGCGATCAACGTCCTGAGCCATTTCGCTACGGGGCGAGCCTACTGGTCGAGCCCGCCGCCCGCGGTGAGCGGCGCCGACGGAAGCCCCGTGAAATGAGCATCTCACGAATCTACGCAATCGCCCTCAACACCTATCGCGAAGCCGTAAGAGACCGAATTCTCTTCGGGGTGATCGTGCTCGCAGCGGGCCTCCTCGCACTGACACTTGCTCTCGCGGAGCTCTCTCTCGACCAACAGATGCGGGTGGTTACCGACCTCGGCCTAGCATCGATCTCGCTGTTTTCAGTGGTGGTTGCGATCTTTCTCGGATCGTCACTGCTTTATAAGGAGATCGAGCGGAAAACACTCTACGTCATCCTTCCGAAACCGATCGCGCGCTACGAGTTTCTGTTGGGGAAGTACTTTGGGATCGTCATGACGTGCGCGGTATTCATCGCGATCATGGGCGCGCTCCAGTTATTGGTCACCGCGATCCAAGCGGGGGCGTCCACCAGGCTGGTGGTGGCGGTGCCGGCTGCCCTTCTTCTGATCTTGGGTGTCGCTCTATTCGTTGCGAAGGACCGAACGACCGTGGTGCCGATTTGGTCCGTGCTCGCTCTTGCTGCTTGTGCTTGGATCTGCTCGACCGTGGACATCGAATTGTTCCGACTCCTGGCTTCGCTGGTTCTGAATCTCGGAGAGGTGACCATCCTCACGGCTCTGGCGCTCCTGTTCTCTTCGTTTTCGACGCCGTTCTTGACCGGAGCGTTCACGTTCGGCGTCTGGCTAGTCGGTCGCGCGGCGCACGACATGGTCGCCATGAAGACCCGCGTGTTGAGCCCCAGTGTCAAGACTGTGCTCAGTTGGCTGGCCGAAGTCTTACCGAACTTCAACCTATTCGTTCCTGGGCGTACCACGCTCGTCACCTACGGAACCGAGTACGGCACGCCGCTCGCCTATGTGGCGACGTCGATGGGATATGCAGTGCTTTACGCAACGGTCACGCTCGTCATCGCGGCGCTAGTGTTTCGTCGAAGAGACTTCTTGTGAGCTCGCTTCGAGAGCGCCCGTGGCTTTTCGGCGCCCTCGTCGCTCTGATCCTCGTCGCGTTGATGGTCGCGCGAACGGTTTCCGAATCGCGCTCGGAGCTGACGGCCGCCGACGCCTATGATCAAAGCGGCGAGGTGACGCGGGCGCTCGAACATTATCGGCGCGCCATGCGTTGGTCGTTCCCGCTCAACCCTTACCCGGCGCGCGCCGCGGCTGCCCTTCGCAAGATAGCCAAGGCTCTCGAGGCCGAGGGGCGGATCGATGAAGCGCTGCTGGCTTGGCGGTCGATCGCGGGCAGTTCGGCCGCGACACGTTTTCTCTACAGCACCTCGAATCCCGCACGACAGGAAGCATATGACGAGATCGCTCGTCTCGTGGCCGCTCACCAGGGCACGGGGATCGACGCTGGGGCCGATCCCCAGCAACTTGCCGTCGAGCATCGGGCGCTTTTTGACAAGGAGGCCTGGCCCGATCCGTTCTGGGGCAGCGTTCTACTGGTCGGCTTTGCGGCGTGGGTCGGTGGCCTGGCGCTCACTGTGTCGCGAGGTTTCGACCCGAGCGGACGCCTCCGATGGGCAACCGCTCGAGCACCACTTTCCGGGGCCCTAGTCGGGTTCGTCGCGTTCGTGTTGGGAATGCTCTTCGCTTGAGCTTCGTTTCATTGGTCGACCTCGGTTGCTTGCAGGGCGGGCGCGGGGTAACAGGGGCGACGTGGATAACATCCGAATCGTGGGCGGGGCGACCCTTGCTGGAAACGTGCAGATCAGCGGCGCAAAGAATGCCGCTCTGCCGATCCTGACTGCAGCTCTGCTGGCCGACGGCGAGCACGTGTTTCGTAACGTTCCGAACCTGCGTGACGTGCACACCATGACGAAACTGCTTGCGCGCTTGGGCGCGAATCCAACCTACAGAGAAGGCACAGTCGAGGTGAAGCTGTCGGGTCCGCTCGATCCCACCGCGCCGTATGATCTAGTGAAGCAGATGCGGGCGTCAGTGCTCGTGCTAGGACCGTTGGTGGCCCGTTGCGGCAGGGCGATCGTTTCGCTTCCTGGTGGCTGCGCGATCGGGGCCCGTCCCATCGATCAGCACCTCCAAGGTCTTGCCGCGATGGGAGCGGAGGTCGAGCTGAAGCACGGTTATGTCGAGGTCACAGTCCCTGGGAGGCGGCTTCGCGGCTCCGACATCACGCTCGATTTCCCGACCCATACCGGTACCGAAAACCTGATGTGCGCGGCCGTTCTCGCCAAGGGGCGTACGACGATCACCAACGCTGCGCGCGAGCCCGAGGTAGAGGAGCTCGCTCGCGTCCTGAACAAGATGGGGGCGCGCATCGAAGGCGCGGGCACCTCGGTGATCTTGATCGAAGGCGTCGAGGGGCTCCATCCGATCGACCACGCCATCATTCCCGATCGGATCGAAGCCGGAACGTTCATGGTGGCTGCTGCGGCGACTGCCGGAAACCTGTTCCTAGAGGGCATCGGATTCGAGTCCTTAGAGGCCGTGATCGCCAAGCTGCGCGAGGTCGGTGCCACCGTCGAACGCGAGGGGCATGGGATTCGCGTTGTTGGCGCGCGTCCGATCTATCCCGCGGACGTCATCACCCAGCCGCACCCGGGTTTCCCGACCGACATGCAGGCGCAGTTCATGGTCCTCATGGCTTTGGCCGAGGGTACGTGTCGCATCACCGAAACCGTATTCGAGAACCGCTTCATGCATGTCTCCGAACTGAACCGCATGGGCGCTGACATTCAGGTCAACGGCCGCACCGCGACCGTCCATGGAGTCAAGCGGCTCGAGGGCGCCGAAGTCATGGCGACTGATCTTCGCGCGAGTGCCTCACTGGTCATCGCCGGACTGGTCGCAGAAGGGACGACCGACGTTCGGCGGGTGTACCATCTCGATCGCGGCTATGAGCAGATAGAAAAGAAACTGGCTCCCCTGGGTGCCACCATCGAGCGAGTCCCTGGCGATGCGTAAACGAAACCGAGATTCCGTCGTGATCGCGGTCCCTAAGGGCCGCGTGCTCGAGCAGCTGAGCGCGCGCTTCGCAAAGGCGGGGATCCCCACCGGTGCGCTCACGGCCAAGAGCCGAAAGCTCATCCGTGAAGACAAGGCTGCTGGGCTCAGCTTCCTGCTCCTAAAGCCCGACGACGTTCCGACGTACGTGGAATATGGGGTTGCCGACCTTGGTGTCGTCGGCCGCGATGTCTTGATGGAGCGCGATTATGATGTCTTCGCACCCGTGGATCTCGACATCGGTCGATGCCGCATGATGGTTTGCGGCTTACCGGACGAGGCGATCACCGGACGGGGCGAGCGTCCTCTGCGTGTCGCAACCAAGTTTGCCAACATCGCCGAGCAGCACTTTCGCTCTAGGGGAATCCCCATCGAGCTCATTTTTTGTCAGGGGTCGGTCGAGCTCGCACCGCTAACTGGCCTTGCCGACGTCATCGTCGATCTCGTTGAAACCGGCGAGACGCTACGACAAAATGGCCTGGTGACGCTCGAACCAATCGCCGACATCAGCTCGGTGGTGATCGCAAATCGGGTAGGGCTGAAGCTCCGTCGAGGCGCGATCCAGCCGATTCTAGACGCGCTTCGCGGGTGACATGTTGCGCCTACGCCGAAAAACCGACCCTGCTTGGATCGACGTGGTGCGAGCCGATTTCGATGCATTTCTGCTCGATCATGCCGCTTGCGAGCGGAAAGCTTCTGCGACTGCGCTGAAGCTGGTGTCGCACTATTCGGACCGCACCACGTTGGTTCGAGAGCTCATTCCGTTCGCGCAAGAGGAGCTCGACCATTTCGCTCGCGTGATGGCGATAGTCTTGGACCGCGGGCTTTCGACTCAGCCGGACGAAAGAGACCCCTATGTTGGCGCGCTCATGCGGTTGATCAAGCGCGGCCCTGAGCAGTACTTTCTCGATCGGCTTTTGGTGCTGGGCATCGTCGAAGCGCGGGGATGCGAGCGTTTTGGCTTAGTCGCTGAGGCCCTCGAGCCGGGGCCTCTCAAAGACTTCTACCTCGACATCACCCGCTCCGAAGCGCGCCACCACGGGGTCTTCGTCCGCCTCGCCCGCGAGTACTTCTCCGCCAATGCGGTCGAGACCCGCCTGAACGAGCTGCTCGAAGAAGAAGCAAAAATTATCGAGACACTCCCCCTCCGCCCCGCCGTGCACTAGCAGTGCCAGTGCCAGTGTCAGTGTCAGTGTCAGTGTCGGTGCCAGCGAAAATGGCAGTGAGACTCACAGGCGCTTGCGGTAGGTGACTCGGATCTCTTCGAAGCCGAACGCGTCGTGAACTTTTCGCGCTCCTTCATTCGAGGACCAAGTCCCGGACTCGATCACCTCGCACCCTACCGAACGGAATCGCTCTTCGATCTTCCTGAGGAGGGCGGCGCCGATCCCTTGCCCCCTGTGTGCCCGGGCTACGTACCAGTCCTCCACGACGCCTCGCCGCGCCAGCACGCGATGTGGCTCGTCCGTCGTTCGCCCCGTGATGTAGCCCACCGGCACTCCCTCCGACTCGGCAACGAAGATATGGCTGTTTCGGTCGGCGAGAAGGACCTTGACGTCGTCCTCAACCACCTGCTTGTAATCGCGGTACTCGATCAGGGGGAGAACGTCGGTAGGGACCACCTCATCCCGGTGCGACTGATAAAGATTTCGGTGAAACCGCAGGACGGTTTCTTGGTCGGCTTCCGTGGCTTCGCGAACCTCGATCGGCGGGCCCATGCGACCCACCCTAGCACTACCGCAGTGGGCCGTGCGCGGACGTTGTACCTATCGCACGCGGATCGAGTCGCGTATCCGTGCGAAGGTTTTTCGACCGATCCCGGGCACCCGCAGAATGTCTTCGATCCGCCGAAAGCGTCGTTTCTCGCGTGCGCTGACGATTGCTTGGGCTCGGGTGGGGCCGATCCCCGAAAGCTGCACGAGCTCCTCGGGGTCGGCCGTGTTGATGTTGATCCGCCTATCTTCGGAAGCGACCGGAGCCTGCTCAGGTGGAGGACCGGCGTCGGTACCTGCGGCCATGGCGTGGGCCGTGTACAGGGTGGCCAGCAGGATCGCGAGGGCGAGAACCCCGCGGATCATGCGGCTTGGCCCCGCCGCACTGCGTCGCGATCTTCGGGCGGTTGGTAGTCGCGGATGTGCAGCTGGCCGTTGACCGGCATGGCATCGAGCCTGACGTTCAAGCTGCCGTCTCGATTGACGAAGGCGGCGCCCACGCGCACCCAGAATTTCCGTCCGTCCTTGTCGCGCTCCACGATGGTGTAGGCGAGCTTCACTCCACGTTGGCTGTTGTCTTCGAGCATGGATCCTCCTCTTTGATGTGTGGGCGACCTCAATGCATGAGCGATGCCAATGATCGAGAGCGTGATCTCGCGCACCTACGACGTCGAGGTCGGCGGTCTCGGCACCATCCGCCGGCGTCCGCCGATGGTACAGGTCGCGCTTCCGTTTGTTGCGTCTCGAACTTCCTGTCAGTATCCGCGAGCCAAGTGCGCGAAACGACCCTTCGCCTTGGCCACGGGGCTTCACCCTCATAAAGGAGACAGATGAAGATTTCACTTTCTGCCGCTACCTTCGACAAATCCGCCGCCGACATCGTTGCCGTGGCGGTCCCTTCGGCCAAGACGAAGTTCAACAAGGCGATCGGCCAGATCGAGGCCGTCACCGGCAAGGGAACCATCAAGCCTCTTACCATCGATGAGCGCTTCGAAGGAAAGGCCTCCCAGACGCTCAAGGTCGCTGCAGGGGGCCGCGCCAAGGCACGATGGCTGCTACTCGTCGGGATCGGCGAGGAAAGCGACCCACAGAAAGTTGCGTGGACATTGGGGCATTCGCTCGCATCGGCCGCCCGTGCGCAGAAGACCGCTGCAGTCGAGCTGCCGAAGGTCACCGTGAAGTCCGTTCGCGCCGTATCGCAAGGGTTGATCGCGGGGGCCTATCGCTATGTCGAATACAAGAGTGACAAGAAGTCTTCCGCTGGATTGACGAGCGCCGTCATCCTCAAGGCCTCCAAAGCCCAACGGGGGCTCGTCGCAGCGATCAAGGCCGGGCGCTCGCTCGCGGAGAGCGTCAACTTCGCCCGCGATTTGGTCAACCGGCCTCCAAACGATCTGAATCCGATCACCTTGGCACGCGCTGCCTCCTCCGAGTCGCGCAAGCTCGGCCTGACCTGTAGCGTCTGGAACAAGGCGCGCATCAAGAAAGAGGGGATGAACCTCTTGCTTGCCGTCAACGCAGGAAGCGCGATCGAGCCGCGCGTCATCCACGTCACCTACAAGCCCCGGGGCGCCAAGAAGAAGGTGGCCTTCGTCGGCAAAGGCCTCACTTTCGATGCGGGCGGTCTATGCATCAAGCCCGCGGGATCGATGATTGACATGAAGTGCGATATGGCCGGTGCCGCGGCGACGCTCGGGATCGTCTTTGCAGCTGCGCGGCTCAAGCTTCCAGTCGAGGTCCATGCGGTCGTGGGATCGACTGAGAACATGACCGGTTCAAAAGCCTACCGTCCTGGCGACATCTACAAGTCACTTCAAGGCAAGACGGTGGAGGTCATCAACACCGACGCGGAGGGCAGGTTAGTGCTCGCGGACGTGCTGACATGGACGGCCCGCAAGCTGAAGCCCGACGTGATGATCGATCATGCGACGCTCACCGGAGCCTGCATGGTGGCGCTCGGTCCGTGGCGCGCTGCGCTCTACACGGACCATGACAGCCTAGCCAAGAACTATCTTGCTGCCGCCGAAATTGAAGGCGAAGCGTTTTGGCGAATGCCCCTCGACGAAGACCTCAAGTCGAAGCTCAAGAGCCCGATCGCCGACCTCAAGCACATCGGCGGGCGTTACGGCGGCTCGATCACGGCTGCGCTCTTTCTCGAGGAGTTCACCGAGGAGATGAAGTGGATGCACCTCGACATCGCCGGTCCTGCGTTCGTAGAGAGCGCACACGGTCGGCTGCCAAAGGGTGGCACGGGGTTCGGGGTGGCGACCGGTGTGAGGTTTCTCGAGAACCTGAGGTGACCAGGTCGGCGCCTCGCGTGCCTAGAGGCGGTACGGGAACTTCACTTTGAACACCGACTGCTTGAAGCGCGGGACCCTTGCGCGCCGCACGGCTTTTTCGACGCATCCGCCGACCGGTGTCCCCTTGAAGGGACCGCTCGTGACCTTGGCTCTGCTGACTCGACCGGTGCTGCCACTGAACGTCACGTCAACGGTGGCCGTGCCGCCCGAGTCTGTTCTGCAGGCCTTCACGCCGCCGCTGACGCCTTGAAGGGCGGTCTTGACGTCGTTTCGCGAGGGCGCGTCCGGAAGGCTGGAACCGGTCGAGCTGGACTTCGACGCTGTCGTGGCCTTCTTCGAGCTTGACGATGAGCCGCCGACGACCTCGTCCATGAGGGCGTCGAGATTGTTGCCGCTTCGCTTCTTGGTAGGCGCAGGTTCCGTGGTCGGATCCGTCGTCGTGCTTCGAGGTCGCGTGCGCCTCTTCGTGGCGGCGCTCTGGCGGGTCGAGATTGGAGCCTTCTGCACGACCGGCTCCTCGAGCTCGGGCGCCTCGAGCGGTTCCTCGACGGGTTCTTCGAACTGAGCCACTTCCTCGGGCTCTGGGGCCTCGATTGCCACGGCTGTATCGGGTTCGGGAGCCGGCGCCTGTGCTGCCGTCGCGACGGCGTTCGAACCACTAGCCACCTCGAGCCCCTCGTCTCCCGAGCCGCCAAAAGCCATCCCTACCGCGAAACCTGTGCCCACGATCGCGATCACGGCGATGATCGCGCCGGCGATCCAGAGCCAGCGGTTGCCTTCCGAGCTTTCCATCGGCGCCGGTCCGAGGAGCGGTCCACCGAGCGTGCCGGCCCCCGGGCTAGTCCCGATCGCGAGCAGATCGTCGACCGCTTGCGAGGGCGCCGTCTTGGTTCCCGGCGTCGTGGACTTCGCGAGCGCGCGAATGTCGATCAATCCCGAGCCTTCACCACTAGCTGGCGTCGCGGGTTGTACAGATGCCGGTTCGGTCGATGCGTCGCCCGCGGAGCCGCCGCGAGACGCAAGCTGCTGAAGGTTGCTCAAGGAAAAGAGCACCGAGTTCTCATTGCGTTGGCCCGTCATCCGAGCGGGCGTCGCGACCACCGCTCCGCCGTCAGGTCCCCCGCTCATGCCGCCGAGGGGCCCCCGGTCGCCTTCGTGCGACGCTGCAAGGGGTGCGTCTGCGGGGCTGTCGAGACCTGCAGGGCTTTCGTCGAAGCCGGTGAATGCGTCCTCCTGGGTTTCGATCTCACCGGTCGGCTCGCGGCCATTGGTGTCGCCGAAGAGATCACGGCCCGCTCCGAGCGATGTGGTCGAGTCGGTCGTAAGCTCGTCCGTCTGACTTGGCCGGGTCGATCCCACGCCACCGAGGACCTGCACCAGCTCGGGTACCTCGCCGGCGACTTTCCAATCATCGAACCCCTCTTTCCAAACATAGGAGTCGAGGTGCACACTACCTTTGGCAAACAGCTGGCTGAGCTCGATCGGAGGCAAAGGCCCGCGCTGCTCGCCATCGACGACGATATACCAGCCGCCATCGGGGGTTGCATCCACCTGACTGGCGCTATCGAGAGCTTGGGCAGCGGTTTGGTCGCCTCGGACCTCGAGAACTGATGAGCATTTCTTGCACCGGATCTTGAAGATCTTCCCCGCCACCTTCTCGTCGGCGATGGAGTATTTGGCCCCGCAACTATCGCAAACGATCTTCATCTATCGCCCCCGTCTCCTCCCGAGGCCTCGCCTGCTGCCCCCCGGATCGAAGATTCCCCTTTAGGACCAAGATCATAGCCGTCCCGTTGGCTCTCGAGCAAGAAGTCCACGAATCATCTCCCCGCATCCTTGGACCCACGGCCTTGGGGATCATTGGGTGGTTTTTGAGGGTTGAGCGCCCGATCGGGCCATGGTTCTCAGTTGACGACCACCAGCTCGGTCCCATCCCGGCTGCAGAAGGTGTGCGCGGAGGTGTGTTGTTCGCCGCATTCCGGGCAGATCTTCCTCGAATCGAGCCTCGCGGGTGGGTGCGTGGAGCTTGCAGCGCCATACAGTCCGTAGGGCACCAGCTCGTCGGAGTCTTCGGGACAAAAGCCGGCATCGTGTGAGTAGGCCCGGCGACAAGTAGGGCAAATCATCCCGTGCGAGAACGGCCCCGATGGCGGTCCATCGATCAGCTCAGCGCCGTCCCTGACGCAGAAGTGGTTTCGAGGGGAGTACTCCGTCAGGCACACGGGGCAGCTTTTCACGGCGATCGGTATCTGGTCCGTCACCTCCTCCGGCATCGGTGGAGAAGGGCGGCTCATGACGCCGTCGGGAGAGCGGATCTGCCTCGGCACCGGAGCGCCTCGCCGCCGCCGTGCGAGAAGCCACAGGCTCCCAACCAAGACGCCAGCCCCCACAAGGGCTAGAAACCCAGAGACCATCTGCGAATTGTGCACAACTCGACCCGAAGAGCCCACAAAAGAGCCTGGGCGGCAACGCCGTCCGGGCCCGCTCTGCATGGTCAGAGGCTCAGAGCTTCTTCACCTCTTCGGTGAGGGCGGGCACTGCATCGAACAGGTCAGCGACCAGGAAGTAGTCGGCGACCTGCGCGATCGGCGCTTCCTTGTCTTTGTTGATCGCGACGATCGTTTTACTGCCCTTCATGCCAGCCAAGTGTTGGATCGCTCCCGAGATGCCGATCGCCACGTAGAGCTTCGGCGCGACGACCTTACCGGTTTGACCGACCTGGAGCTCAGGCGACACGTAGCCCGCGTCACAAGCAGCGCGCGAGGCCCCCATGGCGGCTCCCAAAGCATCCACCAGCGGCTCGATCACATTGGTGAAGTTCTCTGCGCTCTTGAGGGCCCTTCCTCCAGACACGACGACGTCGGCGTCCGTGAGCTCGGGGCGCTCGCTCTTCATGACCTCGACGCCGATGAACTCGACCTTGTCGGCCGCAGGGTCAGTCGCAATCGCCACGTCTTCGACTGGGCTCGATCCGCCACTCTCTGTGGCCGCGTCGAATTCCGACTGCCGAACCGTGACGACGTGCTTGCCGGTGAGGATTTCGACGTTGCCAGAAACGTTGCCGGCGTACATCGGGCGCGTGTACCTGGGCTTTCCGGCATCGGTATGGACCGCCGCAATCTCGGACGCCATGCCCGCATCGAGCTTGGCTGCCACCCATGGCAGGAGATCCTTTCCGAAAGCGCTCGCGCACGCGACGATCACATCGTAGCCCTTGCCGATCTCGGCGACCGTCGGTCCATATTTCTCGCAGACGTAACCGCCGGGAATGTCGGCTTTGAGGACTTTGCCTGCGCCGTACCCAGTGAGCTCTGCGGCAGCCGCGCCCGCGCCTTCTCCAATCGAGAGAATGTCGAACGAACCGCCGGTGCCCTCCGCGATCTGTTTTGCAGCGGTCACCGCACAAAGAGTGGTTTTGCGTGTCTTACCCTCGAGCAACTCGGCGACCACGAGAACTTTAGCCATGTTTGGTATTTCCTTTCCGCATCTCGAAGGGCACTAGATGACCTTGGCTGTGTTGTGAAGCTTGTCGACGAGGTCCTCGACCGATTCGACGAATGTGGTGTCGCCCGAGCGCGCCGGCGGCAGCTCGAACTTCGTATATTTGAGCGCTACCTTTGCTTCGATGCCCAGATCGCCGAGCGACATCTGGTCGATCGGTTTCTTCTTGGCCTGCATGATGCCTTTAAGCGACGCGTAGCGGCCCCCGACCTCGAGCTTGGCGTATTGATGATCAGCGGGGGTTATCCCATTCTTCACCGACTCCGGCTGAAGGATTCGGTCCGAGGTGGTGATGACGGCCGGCCCCGTCACCTTCACGGTCGCGACGCCTGTGTCGAGCTCACGCTTCACCTCAAGCGTCTTTCCGTCATCGTTGGTGCTGATCTTCATCGCGTAGTTGATGATCGGCCAGCCGAGACGCGCGGCTAACTTGGTCCCTGCCACGTTGGAATCACCGTCGGCGGCCTGTTTGCCCATCACGACGAGGTCTGGGTTTTCCTTGTCGACGACTGCCTTCAGAATTTGCGAGACGACGTTGGAGTCGAGGTTGGCATCGTCCGCTTCGACGAGGATGCCGCGCTCCGCCCCCTTGGCAAGCCCCTCGCGGATGATCCGCTGGGTGTGCTCATCGTTTGGCCCGATCGACACCAGCACGACCTCGCCAACGCGCGCGTTCTTCTCAGCGGCGTTTTCGGTCAGTCGAAGTGCGGCTTCGAGGCTCCAGTCGTCGAAGGGGTTCATCTTCCATTCGAGCCCCTCGGATGTGACAGCCGTGCCGTCGCTACTCACCTTGAGCTTGCTTGCGTTGTCCGGGTCGGCCACCCGCTTGATGGATACGAGGATCTTCACGTTTCCTCCTCAGGTTGACGAGCCCTTCAGGCTCACAACAGGCTGCAAAACGCAGGCTTTCTAGGCGCGTTTCGTGCGAGTGTCAAGGACTGCGGCCGAGAGCGCGATCGACGAAGGCGATAACGTCTTCGAGGCGGTCAACAACGAGGACCGAGTCGGGGAGTTGAGGAATTTCAGCGCGGTCCTGCAGATACGCGACGATCGGTACTCCGTAGCGAAGCGCTAGCTCGACCTCGCTGCGGGTGCCCTGGGCTCCTGGCAATGCGACGATGACATCGGAGCTCAGCACGTTGATGTGATTCCGAGACGCGACCTTCGTTCCCTCGATTCCACTGAGATGCAAGTGCGTCCGAATCGACAGCTCCACCCATGGGTTCGGGTAGCCTGGTGGAGGGCTCGCGTCGTCGGGGCCTGCTGCAGGTAGAACGCCAATGACCAAGCCTTGGCGGCCCTCGACGTCGTGGAAAGCACGGCTCACCGTCTCCATGGCGCCTCGCCCGCCTCCGGTGAGCAAATGAACGCGCTCTCCGGCTAGAGATCGACCGAGCTCTGCACAACGGTTGGCGTCTGCCGATGTGCCGGAGCCCATCACGCCTACGATAGGGAGCGACTTCTGGCCTTCGGGCGCCACGTGTGAAATAGAAGCGCGCCATGAGCGTAGATGCAAGAGCCGAGCGTTGCGTGCTGGTAACCGGCGGCAGCAGTGGCATCGGGCTCGAAACCGCTCGGGGCCTCGCGTCTCATTTCGATGTCGTGGGGATCGTGGCTCGCAATCCAGAGCGTCTAGAAAAAGCGGCCAAAGACTTGGCCTCGACCGCCGCACGGATCGAAACCTTCCAAGCCGATTTTTCATCGCTCGCCGAAGTTCGGAGGCTCGCGCGCGACATCCGAGCGAAGTTTCCGTCGCTCAGTGTCCTCGTCAATAACGCCGGCGTTTGGCACAAGGATCGAACTCTCAGCAAAGACGGCTATGAAGATACTTTCGCGGTCAATCATCTGGCGCACTTCCTTCTCACCACCGAGCTCGAGGACTTGCTCGTCGCGGGCGCGCCGTCGCGGGTCGTCAACGTGTCCTCATCGATGCACCTTCGGCCGAAGTCGATGAATTGGGACGACCTGATGTTCGAGAAGAACTGGGGGGGGTTTAAAGCATATTCGCATTCCAAGCTTGCTAACGTGCTCTTCTCGAACGAGCTCGCGCGACGCTGGAGGCGCCTCGGTGTCACTTCGAACGCGGTTCACCCTGGAAACGTGCGCAGCCGGATCACTCGCAACAATGCATTTCTCAATTTCTTGCATCGGTCACCCGTCGCGCGCCTCTTCATCTTAACCGAGGAGGCTGGCGCGAAGATGCCCATCTACGTCGCTACGGCCGCAGAGCTCGACGGAGTGACCGGCAAGTACTTCGTCAAGTCCTCCAAAGAAGCGAAGCCAAATCCCGTCAGCCAAGACGAGGCTGAAGGGAAGCGTCTTTGGGAAGTCAGCCAGCAATTGGTCGACGCGGTTTCCTTCGCTCCGGCACAGCGGCCCTAAGGCGCATCACCGTTCTTTGAGGCCTTCGAGAAACAAGCTGGCGCAGTGGCCCGCCGCTTTTCGCAGGGCCTGTGGATCAGCCTCGCCGAGTGCCCAGGTCAGTAGGATGCCATCGAGCGCTCCAAACAGAGCGCGAGCGACCACGCGTGGGTTGAGGTCTCTTCGGAAAACCCCCTGCTGTTGACCTTCGTCGACCACACCTGCGAGGACCTCGATATACTCCATGAACAAGGGCGCGGCGTACTGCTTGAGTAGCCGGGAGGATTGGCGCAGGTTGACCGTGATGACCTCCGCGAGGTCTCGTTGGTCCTCGAGCAGGCCGAGCTGAAGCTCGATGATGCGCGTGATCCGATGTTCGACCGGGTCATCAGAGGCGGCCACCTTCCGGAGGATTGCGAGCAGTTGCTGGATGCCGTCTTCGAAGATCGAGATCAGCACGTCGTCTTTGTTCTTGAAATAGAGGTAGATGGTCCCGTCGGCGACGCCGGCTGCCTTCGCGATCTCACTGACTCGGGTCGCGTAGAAGCCGTTCTTGGCAAAGACCTTGACCGCGGCCTTGACGATGCGGTCGCGCTTGTCGGGAGCCGAGCTCTTTCGCTTGTTGGTCGCTGAATGAATCGCCATTCATTTTTTGCTATCACACCCCGGTGGCATCCGTCAAACAGCGTTAGCCGGCCCGTTCCTCACCACGAAGCAATCGAATGATGTTTTCCCAATGGCGCAGGAGGACGAGAAACCACAAGCCGGTCGCCAGCAGCACCGGCCATTGACGGCCGTCGATCGCCAAGGTCGACCCCGCGCCGACCGTGGCGGCCGACAGCGAGCCAACGCTCGCCAGGCGCGTCCACTTCTTCACGACGACGAAGGTCAGCAATGTCAGGGCTCCGATCGGGGGCAGGGCCGCCAACAGGACGCCGCCGGACGTTGCTGCCCCTTTCCCGCCCCGAAAGCCATACCAAATCGGAAAGACGTGCCCCACGACAGCCGCGAGGCCGACGCCGGTGATCCAGGGCCAGGGGAGATCAAGGACCCATCGCGCGAGCGCGACCGGTGCGAATCCCTTGAGCATGTCCACGACGAGCACGACCTGGCCAGCCCGTTTGCCAAGGGCTCGGCCGACATTGGTGGCGCCGATATTGCCGCTACCGATGCCCCGCAAATCGACACCTCGTCGCCTGGCGAGGATCAGCCCGAACGATATCGAGCCAAGGAGATAAGCGGCGATCGTGAGGGCCGGGCCGACCATCGGCGCATCATACAGCGCCTTCGCTCGGGACAGATACCGCGACTTTCTTGCGTCCGCGGACGTGCCCCCTTAGCTTCGACACTACCATGTTGTTCAGTGCTCACCGTGACACGTATGTTCCGGTGGCGCTCTACGCCCAGCTCGTAGCAGACGACGAAGTGCTGCCGGCCTTCGTCACCAGTATCAGCGAGCACGGCCTTCACCTCGACTCGCTCGCGATCCTCGGCAATCGTCGCACCGATCGCCTGCAACTGCAGCTCGCCCTGCCGGGTGAGCCAGACCCGCTGTGGATCGACGCGGAAATCATACGGGACCAACCGGGGTTGCTGTTCAACGACACCGCCGTCCGATTTCTGTGCATGGCCAACGCGCACTGGCGGGCCCTCCGTCGGTGGGTGCGCGTACGTGAGCTCATGATCACAGCGCGGCCGCTTGGCGCTCACGACGCGGCGTAGAAGGCGATAGCGCGAGAGAGTTGTGGCGGGACGCCGCCGCCCAGCCCGCTATACTTGGAGCAAGAATGCGATCGGCCCCGATCATAGCGCTGACCGTGCTGCTCGGCGTGGGATGCGCGTCCCGCCCGCAGCAGACCACCGTGCCGAGGCAGGTGCGCGCCCAGACCGCGGAGGCCCGTATCGCTTTTGCCGCAGCCCTTGCACGGATGAAAGCAGACGAGTGCGATCGAGCCGTGACCTCGTTCGATCGCGTCGTCGAAACCTTTCCCGCAAGCCGCTACGTCTCTGCGTCGCTCTATAACGCTGGCCTCTGCTTGCAGCGTTTGGAACGTTGGCAGGAATCTACCGAACGATACGAACGCCTTCTTCGATTACGGCCCGGCTCTGCGGATACGAAGCATACCCGCTTTCAGCTCGCTTTTTTGTACGTCGAAACCCATCGTTTCGACGATGCGCTAGAGACGACCGACCTTCTTCTCGGACACACGGGTTTGACGAGCGACGAGCGATCTGAAGTGATGGCTCGTCGCGCCGAGGCATGGCTCGGCCGGGGAGATCTGGATGCAGCTGCAACAGAAGCGCGCGAAGCGCTCCTTTATTACCGCACACGCTCAGAGGAGGAGCGCATCCGCGATCCTTTCTTCGTCGCGTCGGCAAACTACACGTTGGCCGAGACCGTTCGGTTGAAGTCGGAGAGCATCGTTATTCCTCAGGCGAAGGTTGAAGCGCAGCGTGAAGTGCTCGAGCGCCGTGCCGGCTTGCTCCTTGAGGCGCAACGGACCTACTTCGACACCATTCGAATGACCGACGCTTACTGGGCCTCGGCGGCCGGTTACCGGATCGGGTCGATGTATGACGCCTTCTGGGATGCGATCATGATGGCACCGGCACCGCCGCCAAAGCGCACGATGACCGTCGAGGAGCTCGCGATTTACACGGAGGAGTATCGACTTCGGCTCGCCGAGCTTGCACAGCCCCTGATCCGTCACGCGATTCGTTTTTGGGAGCTCACCCTGCGCATGGTTCAGCGCACCGGAGTCCGCTCCGAGTGGAACGGCCGGATCGAGGGCGACCTCGAACGGGCCCGGGCGCGCCTGCGGAAATTCGCTGGATTAGGGAACGAAGCGAGCGTCGCGGTCGCCCGCAACCCAAAGCGATTGCCGCAGTCCGATTAATATGTAATTTTTTAGCAATGATACAACGCGAGCAGGGTTGGGTGGTTGTGATTGGTATGGGTCTCTTCGTGCTCGGATGCGGCGACGGCACCGAGGCCGACCGGATCGGGGTCGGGGCGCAATGCACGGCGAGCGCCGAATGCGATTCGCCCGAGGGCTTCGAGCTCGAATGCCTTCCGGATTTCACGGGGGGCTACTGCGGCCTCGAGGGGTGCGGCGGGGATGTCGATTGCCCGGAGGGCTCGGCCTGCGTGACGCACGACGATGGCGCGAACTACTGTTTTCGGGTCTGTGTGAACAAGTATCCCGACTGCAATTACAATCGATCTCCGGCAAATGAAGCCAACTGCAACGGCAGCGGCACCGTTGACTTCGTCGACCTACCGAACGACGAGCGTAAGGTCTGCGTGCCCCCGTCGGGGTCCTGAGCGCCGATTCCCTTGACTTTCAGGGGGTCCGCCCGTAGGAAATCCGCCCCGTGGTGGTGGGCGGTATCCCAGAAGTGGGTCTGTGTGTCGGCGCGGGACATGATGGCGGAAACGACCATCATGCTGGCGTAGCTCAACTGGTAGAGCACCGGTTTTGTAAACCGGCGGTTATGAGTTCAAGTCTCATCGCCAGCTCTACTGAACACGGAACGACTATGGAGGGTTGCCCGAGCGGTCAAAGGGAGCAGACTGTAAATCTGCCGGCTTATGCCTACGGTGGTTCGAACCCACCACCCTCCACCCTAAGGGAAAGTGCGTAAGGATTTTGCGGGTGTAGCTCAGTTGGTAGAGCGTCAGCCTTCCAAGCTGAATGTCGCCGGTTCGACCCCGGTCGCCCGCTCCAACGAATGGCCTCCGGGGCTCAGATTCAAGACAGGTGAAAACGGACGCGATTCAGACTATGCCCAGGTAGCTCAGTGGTAGAGCACCCCCTTGGTAAGGGGGAGGCCGTGAGTTCAAGTCTCATCCTGGGCTCCGTGAGTCCACCAACTCAGAAGAACGACCAACTAGGAACGAACGATGGCTAAAGAAAAGTTTGTCCGAGACAAACCACACATCAACGTAGGCACGATCGGTCACATCGACCACGGTAAGACGACGCTGACGGCCGCGATCATGAAGGTGATGGCGGACAAGCACGG